>OLPN01000711.1_pt1 | contig 33288 bp, 40 predicted proteins | sample 1672601 | NCBI WGS metagenome assembly OLPN01 (sample SAMEA3136704, study PRJEB25190) | human gut metagenome | reverse complement strand
ACTGTAACAAAAAGATAGGAAAAGTTCACCCTACAAGTGTTTAAAGGTTATCTCTATCTCAGAGCTAAAATCCCTATGACTTTTAAAGGTTGATTTATCCCTATCCAGTTTTATATATTCAAAATATCTATTAGCGTGCTAGAGGTGGGACGACCTCTATCTGCTGTGTGTACAACATAATTTCCATCTTCATCTATTGCACATGCAATACCAATTTTATCTTTACTTATACCTCTACGATTTTGGTTTACAAACCCCTTAGCTTGGTATGTCAAATATGTTTCATCTAGTGCAATTTTCTTTGACAATTGTTTTTTGTTTATCAATTCATTTAGCACATACATAAGTTTGTGTCTGTTATAAAATGCAGAAACAATACTGATACCTACAAGCTTCGCAGTTTTGGATAAATAATCATTGTTTAATGAAGAATAAAACAAGATTTCCCATTGTTCCTTTGATAAGTGGGACCAATGCATTAGATGATTTGTACTATTAATGAATCTTCGTTTACAATTGTTGCATTTATAGCGTTGTGTTCCTTTACTGTTTTTTCCAGCCTTAACGATATGAACGCTTCCACAATAAGGGCAGCACTCAATATGAGAATTGAATAGAAATTCAAAGCATGATTGTTTAATAGTATCGGATAATAGTAGCAATTCATTTGTATCATAGCTATCGAATATTCTCGTATCTAGCAACTTCGTAGATTCATCTATTTTTAAATTAAATTCTGTACACATGTTTCATTACCTCACTTACAGGTAAATTGTACAAGTCTATTTGACATTAATGATGTCTATATCCTGTTTTATTAAATGTGTCTTTAGTTGAAAAAAAGAGAGTATATTTTAAACAATTGAAAGAGTTAAAAATGTATATCCCTAATGATATGGAAAAAAACAAAATAAATGAATTTATTAATTTATTAAATGAAAGAATTCAAACTCAAATTAAAATCATTGAATTAAAACAATCTTTAATAAAAGACATTGAAGATAGGATTTTATGGAAATCTACCAATACGCATTCTAGACCTATCAGTGATTTTATAGTTGAATTAAATGATAAAAGTAAAATTCAAAATCAATATCCATTACTTAGTTCCACAAAAAGAGGACTTTTCTTACAATCAGATTATTTCAACAAAGAAGCAGCAAGCTCAAATAACATTGGATATAAAATTGTGCACAAAGGAGATATTATTATTAGTCCTCAAAATTTGTGGATGGGTAATATAACCTATAATGATAAGTTTGATAATGGATTAGTATCACCTTCATATCGTATATACAAAGTTAAAGAAGAATATAACGCTTTTTATATCTCTCGTATTCTGATGTCATATCGCGCTTTATCATTATATAAGAATATATCAGAACAAGGAGCGAGTATAGTGCGACGAAATTTAAATGTAGATGCGTTTAATGAGTTATGTTTTCCAATTCCAGATATAAAAAAACAAGATGAAGTTGGCTTATTTTTAAGTAAACTTCATCAAGAATTAAATTCTGAAATAGAAATTCTAAGGCAATTGAAAAATCAAAAAAAATATCTATTGTGTAATTTGTTTATATAAACAGGTTTTTTAACAGATAATTCTTCTCACTTTGAAGAAGGTTTAAATAATCTGACTCTAACTTTATTTTTGAATCAATGAATTTCATCTTTCCAGATATTTCAATTTGTGTTTCTAATGGAGGAAGTTTAATTAAGATGTTTTGCATACTTGCGAAAGTCAAACATTGCCTAACACTTCCTTCTAATTTTTGACTTAATTGTTTTTGGAACGTAGATGATTGCAAAAATAAATCGAAGTATTCATAAGTTATTTTTGATATATCTATTGTAAAAATTGTATACATAGGACTAACAATGCCACAATCGAAGTTTTGCAATCTAGCGATTGATCCAACGTTAATTCTCGCTGGATTATATGCATATTCATTTTTGTTAACAATTTTGTAATTTGATGTATCTGAACTTGCTATTTCTCTATCTTCAAATTGTTCGGATTGTTTTATAAAACCTAGTGAATTGCTAACAGATAAAATATTATTATTGTCTCGATTTTTATTTTTTCGGCTAATTTCTTTAAGGATAACTTTTAGATGAACATTAGAATATTGTTGACTTGTATTAAAAATACATTGTGTAATTCCTCTTTTTAGAGAATTGTAGTCACTAATGATTTTACTTTGAGTTTCAATCATTTCGTCTATCTTAGTTAATAATTTGACAATATGAAATTGTTCATCATATGTGGGAATAGATACTAAAACCTCTTTTAAATCAGAATTATGTAAGTGTACTATGGATTTCCCTTGTGCCTTTTTAGCGATATCATATCGTCTAACACCATTTAATTGATAACTTAAAAAGGCTGCTGAAACATTTGATTTTGGACGTAATACATTCAAATCTCCACCTAATATAATATCATTTTGGTAAATAGCACGAGCAACTGCAATGTCGATAGGATCTTCTCCTGAACCAGGTATTATAAGGTCATTATTTTTAGATAAAAATGGATTTGAAAGAGTGGTAGTTGTTTTGCTTACAATATCACTTATTACTTCATTTTTATATGTAGTGTATAGCTCCCCATATAAAATGCATGGAAATCCTTCATTAGATAAATCGGATTTTGATAACCCATTTCCTTTAAAAAATAGACATATTTCATTAAGCTTTCTTTTGTGCCAATCACCTTTATAAGGAAATCTCAAATTAGGAACCATTAATAAAAATCATCCCTTATCTTATGCGTAAAGGATGATTTTTTAAGTGTTTATTTCCATAGTGTTCCTAATTTGAGATTCAACGAATTTTCATTGCCATGGCATCAAATGCGCATAATAGATCTATTATCATTTCAAAATGGAATAAACGGCACTCCTGAACAGTATGGGAAAGGTATAAAATATATTTCTGTTGGCGACATATTAAATAATGACTATATTACATATGATAAAATTGCTGGTTCAATTGATATAAACCAAGAAACTTTAAAAAATTACTCTGTTACATATGGTGACATTCTATTTCAAAGAAGTAGCGAAATTAAAGAGGATATAGGTAGAACTAATGTATATTTGGATAAAAATCATACTGCTACTTTTGGAGGATTTGTAATCAGAGGAAAAAAGATTGGCGATTATAATCCAACTTTCTTTAATTATTTATTGAAATCACCCTCTTCAAGACAATCTATTGTTAGATTAGGAGCGGGCGCACAACATTATAATATTGGGCAAGAAAATATAAAAACTCTCAATTTTTATTTTCCGGATGAAGAAGAACAACAAAAAATAGCAAATTTATTTTCAAAAATAGATGAACGTATTCAGACTCAAATTAAAATCATTAATGCTTTAGATTCTCAAAGAAGATGCCTTTTTCTAAAAGCACACAGAGCTTTTTCTTTAAAAAAAGTTAAAATTGCTGAGTTAGGAAGGATGGTTGCAGTTAATAATTTATCTAAAGATGAGCTTTCAATCGAAGGATATGACTGTATTTTATACGGAGAACTATTTACTAAATACAATCTATATGTAGATAATGTGGTATCTAAAACAGAGAAAATGGATAATGCTATAGTCAGTGGTGGAAATGAACTTCTTTTTCCAACCTCTACTACTGTAGATGCAATTTCTTTAATTAAACCAGTTGCTTTAATAAAAAAAGGAGTAATTTTAGGTGGAGACATGTTTTCAATTAAGTTAAAAGATAGTTATAATCCAATTTATATTTCTTGTTTAATAAACTTTATTTATAGAAGAAAATTTGCGAGTAAAACACAGGGATCAACTATTATACATTTGCATTACAGGGATATAAAGAATGAAATAATTGAAATTTGCGATTATGAAGTTCAATGCAAAATTGCTCATTTAATTGAATCTATCACAGAAAAAATAAAAGTAGAAGAAGAATTATTGAATCTTTTATATCTTCAAAAATCCTATCTTCTACAAAATATGTTTATATAAACATGTTGTTTAACAAATAATTTTTTTGTTGATGCAAGTCATTCAAGATTATTTCTTCATTTTTAATTTTTCTTTCAAAGGCGGTTATAGTTTTAATAAATGATAACTGCTTTTCTTTTTCTATTTTTGGTATTTTTAAAGTGCATAGCGTCGAGAATGGTAATGCAAATCGAGTACCTCCGCTTTTTAATTCTAAAATTTGTTTCTTTATATAAGATGCGTTGTTTAAATATAAAATAATAAACTCATTAATATAGTTATTTGCTGAAAACACTGGGTATGCTGGACTAACAATTCCTTTTTCAACAAGATTTTGTATATTAAATGTAAATAATCCGGTATCACTCATAGATCTATATGTACAATACCCTCTAGGAATGATTTTATATCCAGTTGTATTATCGCTGGCAGCTTCCCTATTAAAGTATTCAGTTTGTAAATACATGCCGGATGCAGTAGAAGAAAGCATAGGATATTCATTATTGATCGCTGTTTTTACATTGTAATCAAATAAAATGTCCTTTAACATTATTTTTTCATTATCTTGAATTGATTCCAATAACGAGTAAATAATGTATTTCTTTTGTAAAACCAAATCGTCAATGATTTTAATCTGAGTCTGAATACGTTCATCTATTTTATCTAAGAAAACCGAAATTTGATGTTGCTCCTGATATTCTGGAAGTAAAATATGAAGATTATTTATAGTTTGAAAGTTTAAAGCTGGCATACCCGATGATTGAGTATTATTTAATTTTTTCTGTATAACTGGTGCATTTAAATAATGATATAAATATGATTTGTTTAATAAAGCACTATTTATAGGGCGAATTGTAAATAAATTATTTGCAATTATTCCATTTATTCCTCTTCCTACATAACCAGCCGAAGCACCATAACGTACTACTACAACATCTGTACAGTCAACATAATTTTCAGATCCATTACTGTATACATATCTAATATCATTTGTTTTTTGCGTATAATCTACTATTCGTATAAAACGTTTTAAATCTGTTTTTTCTTCGGTAAATTGTTGCTTCAAATCATACTGATTACCCTGTTTTAATTTACATATATCTACAATTTTAAAATCTTTTAATTGATTATTTGTAAATCTCAAATTAGGAACATATATCAATAAAAATTTCATATTGTTTTGATCTGGCCAGAGAGGAGGAATTAGAATGGTCAAAGAAAAAACAATTAATCAAATTACGGAAGAATGGAAGGAGGAAAAGAAAAAATATGTAAAGAAATCAACATATGCAGCATACCAATTACTGATTCAAAATCACATTAAACCTTATTTTGGTGATCTTTATGAAGTAAACGAGGAAAAGGTTCAGCAGTTCGTTTTTGATAAGTTAGATGCTGGTTTAAGTGAAAAGACAATACGAGATATTATTATAGTATTAAAAATGATTTTGAAATTTGGTATCAAAAATGGATATTTAGAATATGTTCAAATTGATGTTAAATTTCCATCAAAGCAAGATAAAAAGAATCTTGATGTGCTATCAAAAGCTGATCAAAAAAAGTTCATGGAGCATTTACGAAATAATTTCACTTTTAAAAATTTAGGCATTTTTATCTGCTTAAGCACTGGTATGCGCATTGGTGAAATTTGCGGATTAAGATGGCGTGATGTAGATACTGCTGAAGGAGTCATAAAAGTCAGACATACGTTGCAACGCATCTATATTATCGAAGGCGAAACAAGACATACAGAGTTACTGTTAGATACACCTAAAACCGCTAATTCTGTTAGAGATATTCCAATGTCTAGTGAATTGCTAAAGATGCTTAAATCTCTCAATAAAGTGGTAAATGAAAACTATTATGTAATTTCTAATGATATCAAGCCAATTGAGCCAAGAACGTATAGAAATTACTATAAAAAGCTTTGTAAACAGTTAGATATACCGGAATTAAAATTTCATGGTTTACGTCACAGCTTTGCAACGAGATGTATAGAATCAAAAGCGGATTATAAAACCGTTTCTGTATTATTAGGGCATTCTAACATTAGTACAACATTAAATTTGTACGTACATCCTAATAAAGAGCAGAAGAAAAAAACAATTGATAAAATGCTAAGATCACTATAGTATCAAATTTAATCCCATTGAAAATCAATGGGATCATTTTAGTGACAAGAATTTTTTAATCTTTTAAAATATACTTGTGAGTTAATTGTTTGGAGATGATAATTTGAAACGATTTAATGAAGGTGATGTTGTTTACTTTGTATCCTCTTCTATCTTTATTAAGAAAGCTACTGTTGTTCGTAATGCTGGTGGATTCTGTACCATCCGATTTGAGGATGGTAATTGTGGTACTTCTGGAACACGTGTTCGTGAAAGCAAATTGTATCGTACTGAAGAAGAAGCAAAGAAGGTTGTTCAACAACATCAAGATGCAAACAGGTGGAGATGATGGCTTCTCCACTTTTATTTTGGATTGGCAAATACAATACCTACCATTCTTGCTCTGTAGTAATCAAGAGTGTACGTATTTGTTTGCCAATCCTTTTTTGCATCTTCAAACGTATTGGTAATACCATCATAGTTACCATCTTGAATTGTAATGTTGTTACCATCTACTTTTAATACTATACCAACATGGTTTTTGCCAATACCAGAAAATACAGCTCCTGCTTTTGGTGTAGATGATCTTTCAAATTTATCTGGATGTGCTTTTACAAGCTGATCTACACAATCCCATCCATTTCCTGTAAAGCCTGGATCATAGCCATATAATTCATAGAATCTTCCCCAGGCAAACCATGTGCATTGTCCGTATAAGCCAGCTTTGGCATATGGATTCTTTGTAATCCATGCTTCCATGTTAATAAAGTTTGGATTGGTTCCACCTCTAAAGGTAATTCCAACATATCGCATTACATGATCAACATAAGATGGATCTCCATACCCTGATACATTCAATTCTTGCTTTTTCATGTCTGAAAATTGTTGTGCATTGTATTTTGAGTAGCCACCAAAATTAGAAATTGCCCATTCAATATAGTTAGAACCATAATTGTATCCCTGAAGAGCTAGATAGATGTGTTCTGTATCTGATGGATTTTTTACATTTGCCTTCTTAACACAATCCGAAAAAGTATGTGTACCGACATCTATGGAATATTCAGGTTCCGTAATCCCATTAGGAACTCTAGGATATTTTGTATTGTATCCAGATTCACTAGCTTGCATAGGATCATTCCCTTTACCACCGGATTCTTGCATCATAATAGCTTGTAACAAAGATACATAGTCTTCTATATCACATTCTTTTGCATATTTACGAATCGTATCTTCATACGCAATGACTTCATCACTTAAAGAAACAATTTCACTATTAGATCCACCATCTTGTGCTAATACGCTAAATGTTCCAATAAACAGAGTAATCACAATCAATAAGATCAATCCTGTTCCAAAAGAAAAGAGTGTATTCAATGTGGATACACCCTTCTTAACAATATGAATTGATTTCTTTATAGCTTGAGTTGTATTTTGAACAATCGGTTTAGAAACAAATTGTTCTGTAGTTTGTTTTATCTTTGAAGTATTCATATTATTTATAACATGCTTCTTTGCCTTGACTACATAAGAGATCCTTTGTGGTTGAATATCATTACTTGATTCAACAATAGACTTCTTATTAGTTGATTTAATTTTATATTCATTACGTTTCTGTTTAATAAACTTAGTAGCACGATGTTTAGATTCAATTACAGTTTGTTTTGCTGCAATACTCACTTTATTTGTAGCTAGTACTTGTGGACTGGATTTAACTGAAGCATCTTCTTTTCGTTCAACATTTTTATTATGAATTGTTTGTTGCTTAATAAAATGCTGAATACTTTCCTTTGTATCTTTTGTTTTAATAGTTTGCATTTTTTGTTTAGTTTTTATATCTCTCAAATTCATCAACTCCTTTGTATGTAATAAAGCAGAAATTAAATTCTGCTTAGTTCAATAGGAGTTTTCTATCCCCTGGTTTCGTTGTATTTAAGTCATACAATAATCCTTTTGGCATCTTATTTACAAACGGGACAATGGAACCGCCATACTTAATTAATCCAGATCCCGTTGGTGCATTTGTAATATATCCCATCTGTTCTTCTGAAATGTTTAATAAATTTGCTAAATCTTCTCTGTCATTGGCAGATTGATTCAACATCACAATAAATTCAGAATTGGATAACATGCTTGTACCTTGCTGAGAAGAAAGAAGATATTTCACATTTTGTGTAATACCCGTTGGATAGGCATCTCTTTTACGGAATTGTCTCCATGCAGATGCAAAGAAGGTTGCACTTTCTTCATTTTCAAAGATAACATGAATCTCATCAATGAATACATGTGTACGTTTTCCTTTCCTCCAATTTTCATTGACACGATTGATAATGGCATCTGTAATCACGAGTAATCCCATCGTCTTTAATTGTTTGCCTAAATTAAAGATGTTGAAAGATAGGATTCTAGATTTGATATCTACGTTGGTTTCATGAGCAAAAATGTTCAAGGATCCATTTGTAAATAATTCAAGCTTGATAGCTAGTGATTTAGCTTCAGGTTCACTTTGTTCAAGTAACTTGTTGTAAAGATGCTTTAATGTTGGAATATAATTATTTTTCATGCTCTCCTGATAAACCAAAGATACACAACGATCAATAATAGAACGATCAATAGGGGATATACCACCATGATTAGTATCTAACTGTTCGAATAAAGACATGATAAATTGAGATTTATCTGCAATTGCATTCCCACTATCTCCATATCCTTCTGACATATCCATGGCATTAATATAATCTTTACTGTTCGTTCCAATACGAATGATCTGTCCTTTCATCGCTTTAATGATTGGATCATATTCACCTTCCGGATCCGCAATAATAATATCGTCATTCGTAGACAGAATTAAGAATTCAATTTCTTCTTTCGTAAGAAAAGATTTACCTGATCCAGGAATACCCAATACAAAAGAGTTTGGATTTTGTAATAAAGCTTTGTTACAAAGAATCGGATTGTTGGTAATGGCATTCTGACCATACCAAATACCACCTTTCTGCATGATTTCATGGGCTCTAAAGGGAATAAATACAGCAGCACTTTCGGTAAGTAGGGTACGAGTGATATTGAGCTTGTTGACTCCAATAGGAAGGGCTGTCTGTAGGCCATCCAATTGTCTTTTCGAAAAGTATAATGTTTCTAATTCACAAACATATTTACGAGCAACAGCTTTTAATGTTTCCGTATCTTTATCGAGTTCTTCTAAAGAATCAGCAAGGTGTACAACTGTAATATTACAAAGCATCATTCTTTGATCTCGTACAATTAAATCATCCAAGAATTCTTTACATTCCTTACGTTGAAGTTCCATATCATAAGGGATAATGGCTGAAAAGTTATTATTTCGATTTTGTTTCATTTGCCAATCCGTTATGTTCTTTTCAACACCCAAGAATTTATTTTCTACTTCACGAACAGCTTCATCTGTAGGAATCGTAATAATGTCCATGGAATACATCAAGTTCTTATTTAAATCGCAAAGTTCGGATACAAACTCGTCTTTTAAAAAGCCTGGATAATTACTTAGATAAAGGACTCTTCCATATTTACCATCAAATTCAAAATATTTGTTATGGTATTTACTCATTCTGGGTGTAATCAAATCTTTAAAAGAATGACCTTTCTTAGCCAAATCATTCATATCTAGAGAAAACTCTTCCGTTTCACTACGATAAAAATCATGAAGCATTTTTAATCGTTCTTCTGCATTTAATTCGATACAAGAAGAGCCAAGACGTGCAAACAGGGTAGAGAATTCAGTGGTGATTCTAGAAAAGGTAAATCTTGCTTCTTCTATACTGTTTTTAAAAATTGTTACCGTAATATATTTTTCTTGAACAATATCATCACTTTCGGACAATTTAGCTAAAAGCATATTATTGTATTCTTCACGATATGGATCTAAGCTATCTTGTTTTAATGGAATTAATATATCTTCTTTAAACTTCTTGATGTCCACTTTTCGATTGTTGATAGTTATCTTTGTCATGACAGAAGAATCAAATGAATTTAGCAAATCACTATAACTTAAAAACAAATTGTTTTTATCTTCACCAGACGCAATCTTATAATTGATATCCAAGAATCTATAACTCTTTGTATATTTATTACCAGAACGAAAAATACCATCCTTATAGATTATATCTACGGGGATGGTATCCTGAACAGTTCTAGGCACTCTTGTTTTTTCTTTGTTGAGCTTTTTCAATCTTTCGTAGCTTTTTATCATGTACAATCGACTCCTTTCTAGATTGTTTAATAACTGGCTCCAATATTTCGTAATAAAGATTAAAAGGGGCATTAATCAAATTTCTTGTAGACAAAGCAAAAGAAGATATTGCCATTTTCACAATATCTTCTGTATACATCCCTTGAAATTTGATAAATCCAAATGCTGCAAATGGTGCAGCTCCAAGCATACATAGCCAACTAGTCACTTCTGTACCAAATCTTTCTTTGAATAAAAAATACAAACCACACGCAATAGCGCAGGCAATGATAGAAAAGATACTTTGTCGAAGTGACAATCCAAAGAAGATACTTTCCGTATAATCACGTATTTCCTTGTTAATCTTGATTTCAAAATTAGATTTCATCATCTAAATCCTCATGAATGACATCTAGTGGAATAGAAGATGCAAATAAGATATTATCGACCGGAATAACCATCTTTCCACCATCACGACGAACAATGATTTTATCCTTTTCATGTTCCACTTTGTACATCAATTTTTCTGTTAATGGTAAAGTTGAAGATTCAACAATATCTAATGAATCTCCTGTTTTTAATACAACTTTATTTAATATATAATCTTTCATTTTGTGTTCCTTTCTTGCCAAAAAGGCATAATAAAAGCAGGAACAATATGCTCCTGCAGTAGTAATTAAAATAGTAATGATAAGTAATCCTGCCTTGAGTCAAGTATTCTAATAATTTCAATATTCTCTTCATTGACATTATAGAATACAAGTTGCTTAGATACGATTAAATAGCGAAATGGTGTATCTATGTCGAAACGATCTGACATTTTAGGACCTAGATAAGGATTATCTTTTAATAATGAAATTGTATCTACAATATTGTTTTTAAGTTTTTTTGCGGCTTGATCGTTATGAAACTGATTAATAATATAATTTTCGGTATTAAGAAGATCATCAATTGCTGCTTTTTTATAAATAATCTTCATTTTACAAACCTAACATCTTTTTGGCTTCTTCTTCTGAATAAGATTCAGTACAATTCATACCAATTTCTAATTCTTTCATTAATTTAGATAAAGCTTTTGCTTTCATCTTTTCAGCATTATCTTCGGTCACAGAAAATGGAAAACCACCTGTATTTAATACTTGCTGAAAAAATACATTTACGGCATCCGTTAGAGTTAAACCATTTTTCGCAAAAACTTCTTCTAATTCATTCTTGATTTCTGAGTTCATGCGAATTCTAAATACATCATCTTTTTGAGCATTGATTACGTTACGCATAATTAACACTTCCTTTCGTATATATTATAATCAGTTTTTTACAAAATATCAACAAATGTGGTAACTGAGTAGCTACATATTATAGTCCCATCATTTCTTTAACAATTCTGTCTGACATCTTGATTGTTCCTACTAGAACTAACATGTTGAATATCAATTCTCCAATATAGCTCCATACCATAGATACACTAGATGCTGTTGAATCTACTACCGGTGGACTTGATGCAAAGGCAGAGAAGATAATACAGGAAAGGACAATGATAGCTCCTTCTAAACACACTCCTGCATAGCTTTTAATAAAGGTAAAAGCTGTATTTTGTGTGCTTTCTCCTGCAGCTGCTGCAAGTGGAATCGGAGATATAGCTGTATACATGTATAGTTTAAAGAATCTTCCATATACTGTTAAAATCATCACGAAAGATAATATTGTGATAAATATAGATCCTAGTAAGGTTACTGCCCATAATGGAATGGATTCTAGAAAAGCGGTATTACTTACTGCATCTACAATTTCTTGTGGAATCACTGTTTCATTGGATACTCCAAGTCCTACAGTTTCTGTAATCGATTGAATGATACCCTGTACAATTTCAAAGATTTTCGTCATTAGTTCCATTCCATAAAGTACTAGGGTTCTTGCGATGATAAATCTTAGAAATAGTTTGAAGGCTTGCTCTGGACGTTTGACATCCTGCCAGCTTGTACAGGTTCGTATTAATCCCCATACAAAGAAAAGTACAAGAAGGGCAAGACCAATAGCTTGTAAACCTTCATGTACTTTTACAATGATTTTCCATATATCTCCACCTTTAAATGTTTCTGGAGATTCAGTCAGTAACAACCATATTTCAGCAAGTTTAGAATTCCAGGTATTGATTGCACTTGTTAGGTTATCGATGATTCCATCCATATATTAACCTACAATAATATTCAAAATCTCTTTAGCAAAGGTAATTACAATACCACCAGCTACTGTCATAAATCCATTGGCTCTCTGGCTTGGATCATGGCTTTTTAAAGATAAACCAACCTGTACGATTCCAAAGCCTAATAGAATCATGCCAATAGCACGTATAAGTCCAAACATAAAATCACTGAAATTATTGACTACAGTGACTGGATCATTAGCTGCATAGACAGGTGTTATAAAGTTTGTGATGAGTATCAATGCTGTATAAGCATAGAACACTACTTTTCTAATTGTTTTTGTTTTCTTCATTTTCTTTGATCTCCTTTACATATTTTTCTACTTCTTCTTGATCTAACAATTCATATTCGTTATCAGTCAAAAGAATATTTTGCCAATCATCAATGAAATGATACGTTTGCCCATGAATATAAGGCTCTCGTCCTCCATCCAATGTCTGCTTAATATTTGGATGTTTTAATAAATCATATTTTTTATCTTTAACAGGGCGTTCTCCCTTAATAAAAAGAAGTCCATAGTTGTTATCCAACAATCGAACTTCATCTGCGGTTAAAAGCTCTCTTCCTGTCTGTTGATAATTTGTAGAATAATTACCACTTCTTCCTTCAGATTTGCCATACGTATTTGTATCCAATGTTTCTTTTCCCAGCAATTCACTGATGTATTTATGTGTACTTTGTTCATTACCACCTAGGTAATACGTTTCATCACAGTTACCTAAAATGGATTCCCAGCTATCCTTGTATAAAGCTTTGATCTGAGCCAGGTTCTGTAAAATAATGGATACAAAGATCTGTCTTGAACGCATCGTTGAAAGAAGTTTATCAAATTCATCTGGTAAAGCAACATTGGCAAATTCATCCATCAAGAAATGGACGGGTACAGGAAGTTCTCCACCATGTACATAATCCGCCTGGTAATACAACATTTGAAATAACTGGGTGTACAACATTCCCACTACAAAATTGAATGTGGAATCGTTGTCTGGAATAATCGCAAATAAAGCCGTTTTTCTTTCTCCAATCTGTTCTAATTCCATCTCGTCATATTTGGTTAATGATGCAAGTTCTTCCAAATTAAAAGCAGCAAGTCTTACACCAACCGAAATCAGAATCGATTTGGCGGTTTTACCTGCTGCCTGTTTATATATTTTGTATTGTTTTAAAGCTAATGAATTAGAATCTATCATTTCTAGTCTTTTAAATAACTCATCCAATGGACTTTCGTAGTCTTCTTCATCTTCTTTGACTTCTGCATAATTGAGCATTTCCATGACCATTGTAAAATTCTGTTCATCTTCTGGTGCATAATGGTACAGATATAACATCAGCGCTTCCAATAGTGCTGTTTCACTCTTTTCCCAGAATGGATCATTGGTAGAAGAACCTTTAGGTGTTGTATTACGGATCAAGTTGGTAATTAATTTAAGTACATCCTTATCACTTTGAATATAATGGAATGGATTATATCCAAGAGATTTAGACATATCAATCAAGTCAATGACTTTAATGACATAACAATTCTCTTCTAATAGATGACCAACACTTCGAATGATTTCACCTTTGGGATCCAATACAACAAAACTTGTATTACACTGCATGATGTTTGGTTTTGCATAAAATCTTGTCTTTCCAGCACCAGAGCCACCAATCACAACTGTATTTAAGTTTCGACGATGTTTTTTACCATCTAACCCCATTCGTACATTTTGTGAAAAGACTTTGTTAGCAAAGTAATCTTTATTCGCGTATTTCTTACAAACAGTATTGGGATTTGCCCATTTAGCTGATCCGTATTCTTCAGTTCTTCTATAGTTTTTAGATGAAGATAAATACATCCCAACACCTAATACATAGATTATCAGAAAGATACCGATCGTTTTTAATGTTGAATTCGTCCATTGAATTTGAAATGGATGATTTAAAGCTTCATTAAGATATGGAATTGCATTGATTAATCCTTTATCCATGTAGGGTGCAATAAGCAATGCAAACCAAATTGTTGGTATTAGTAATAAGCCAAGAAACACATATTCATCTTTTTTAGCATCTCTCATAATGATCTTTTATAGAAGGTGAATTTGCATCACAAACTTTTACAATCAATGAATCTAGAAAGTCATAATTCTTATGTGCCATGCGTTGTTTGTCTCTTAAATCGGCAAGAGCACGTACAATAATTCTTCTTTCTGTATCATCGACTTGGATTTCAATCATTTCATCATTTTGTTTTTTAAACCAGTTACGCATATTTGTCATCTCACTTTCTTTTTGGATTTCTTTCTTACCGGATATTTTGGTGCAGAAGATTTTAACTGTTCTTGCTTAATATCTTTTAGCTCCTGACGAACAGATGGTCTATCCGTAGTAGCTGTTGATTTTTTTCTTTCGACGGTTTTCTTCTTGTTTTCTTTCTTCAATGTTTTTGAAGATGGCTCGAACGGAGTACCGTCCTTGCTTGTCCGAGCCTTGTTGGGGTTTGATTTTTCATCCATCAGTTTTGATAACAATGCATCATGTTCTTCATCACTTAAAGGCTTTGCATCTTTGATCTTTTGTTGGGATAAAACCGATTCACGAATTGCTTTAGTATCAATGGTAGCTAAGTCAAATTTATCTACCATTCTAGATATCTTAGAAGCATCTTCTGCTTTGACCATGATATCTACGATTCCATCTGTATTGTTCTTTTCTTTTAATACAGAATAGAGGACACCATAATGTTTTGCTTCTTCACAAAACTTTTTTAAGTCAGAATGGTGAATCGCGAATACTTTTAATTCCTTATTGGATTTTAATAGGTTATCTAGATTTGTTTTTCCTTTGATTTTCTTGTTGTCACTAATGATTGCATACAAAGTGACAGCTAAAGATTTGGCAGCTGTACCACCAGCTTTTAATCCAATTTCAGCAGCTACTTGAATACCTTCTAATGTCATCTTCATCATTTGATCTGCAGTATCGGCACTGTTCATAAATTCAAGCTCCTTTCGTATTCTTTTTGTGTTTGCATACGCTGTGTTTCTAGTGCATTTATCATTTTTAGTTTTTCTTCAATATCGGGTACTCTCTTTTCTATATCTTCGCATATTCGAATTTCCTTTTTCCCATGTGCAATTTTAGAAGTGAGTGTATCTCGATCTTGTTCTAATTGTTGTTTCAAATCATGATTACGACATCTTTTGATTTTGTTGTAAATGGATTTTCTTTGATTCATCCAGTTTTCTATTTGATTGTTTAATTCCAATTTAAAAGCAAGCACATCTTCCACTGTTTCAAGATTATGTTTGCCAATGAATGTATTTTCGTTTGTGATTTTGTCCATATAAATCAAATCCTTTCTAAGTGATGGACTTGGATATTTTTGTGGTATGCCTTTTGGTTTTAAGATACCTAATTCAAAACAATATCGAATATACATCGCTTTGATTCCTTTTAATTTTCTATGATTGCCTTGATATTCTTTACAAGGTATAACATCTTTAACAGATGACTGCATGGGAAACAAGAAGTTACTGTTAATCCGTTCCATCAAATGTTCTTCATCATAGCGATTATCACGAGTCAGTTTATAAAAGCGAAATGTTCTTTTAGATTGTGGATGTTTTAAAGTCCAATGTTTACCATTCAAATTTACAACATATCCAATTTCTTCAAGACTAGATTGAAACTGTTCAGGTGTTCTTGCATACAATAAAACAGAATCCACGTCATAGCGAATCAATTTCCGTAAATAGATAGAATCATTCTTTTCTGCTTTCCATTCTCCATAATTCATCGCTTTGCCTTCCGGTTTTGTGATGACAGTTAAACCATGCTCTTTACAGATTGCATCATTTAATTCACGGAAGTGATCGATATCAGCTTTCTTATTGTCATACTTTTTACCATCTACCCAGGAAACGGAGTTTACCACGAAATGATTGTGTAGATGGTCTTTATCCAAATGAGTAGAAACAACCACTTCAAATCGATTGCCCCACATTTGTTTAGCAAGCTGAACACCTAATGCATGGCATTGTTCTGGTGTCACTTCACCTGGCTTAAAAGATTGCACCGCATGAAAGGCAAGGCGACCATCCATCTTGTTGTAAGAAAGCTTTGTATTCATCATCTGTTTTAAGGCCGTACGAGGTTCACAATTGATTCCGGTAATAAACTCTTTTTCGTTTGTTTTATAGCCTTGGGTAGTGTAAGTTAAAACTTCTTTTAAACCATCACTCATATCTTCTTTTGTTTTATCTGGATTTTTAATATAGTTTAGGACACGATTTAAATCATCTTTTACTGCCCATATTTTGGTAATTGCCATACTTCCTCCATATTGATTGGTTGTCGAATCAAAATCATAATCTCATTGATTTGATCTTGCAGCTTTTCATAGTTTTCCATGTAAAAGGATTTATCCATTGCATTTTGTGTATAAACAGATATCGCGATTTGATTCATGTTTTCAGCAATCTCTCTTAAAATTTCGATTACTTCGATGAATTCTTTAGTAGGCGCAGGTCTAGGTAACAAACCGTTTATACACATTCGAAGGTAAGATTCTCGTGATAGATTTGATTCTTTAACCAGATTGTTAAGATGATCCAAGTCATTATTCGTTAATCTGACTTTGATTTCTTTTTTCTTCGATTTTGTTTTCATTGTAGAAAGCACCCTGAACAAATAAAACTGTACCCATTCCAATCATTCCACCACCAAGGAAACTGATAAAACATAGTGTTATACTATTAAACATTTTCATGTACCTCCAATTTTAAAAGAGCTATCAACAAATTGTGATAGCTCAGGGTCTTAGGGATATTCCCTAAATACTTGTCTTTTGTCCCCAAAAGACGTTGCTTGTTACAACTGTAGACATTAATTGGCTACAGTCTTTTTCTTGTCCGAAATCAAATCTGCAAGATCTTGATCCATTTTTTCTAGCATTTCCTTCTTTTGATTCAATAATTTTAGATTCGCAGTTAGAATATTGTTTTCATCCGAAAGTGCTTTGATTCGTTCTTCATTTTTGATTTTTTTCTTTTCGATATTGGCAATTCTTTTAATGATATCTTCGTATTTTATCATTTTGAAATCCCCAATCTCTAATGAAGCAATTGCGAATATTTATGTTTATTGATTCGCTTTTCATAGTCATCTGCTTTTTCTAAAATGTGTTCGTCTTTATCGTAATGATACAAATGATCAGATAGCTTTTTATCAGGATCGACCATCTCTGATTTGTTAACTGAAAGAAGCATTTCTTTGACATGATCAATATTTAAAGATGGCGAATCACATAATGCAATACACTCATCTGTTGATGATGGAATAATATATAAGTTATGTTCTAATTTTTCAGCCAAATCATTTAAAACCCCTGCATAGAACATTGTGGCTGCACCATCTGTCTTGTGTTCATTTGTCAAAACAACAAGTTGATGTTCTTTTTCTTCTAAGGCTATATCTTTTGGAATTCCCATCAACATGGTTTCTAGTGGAAGAATTTCAGGCTTCATCATGTTTGGAGATGAGATAAGTGCATCATTATGAAGTTTATTTACATCGATTCCATAGGCATCCATCAGTTGATTTGTAACCTTGGCTGCACAAAAACGTTCATCCGTAGTTTTGATCATGACCTTATAAACAATCGCAAGATCTCCAATAATGGTGTGAGGCATAGTGGTTAAATCATTTTTATTTTCTTCAGCATTGATAACTGTCATAAACAAATAATCTTTCACAGCATTGTAATCAAGCAGAGCATTAACATCATCTAAAACTTTGTTGTTGTGTACCATTTTCCACTAACCTCCATCTTTAAATTCTTAAAATAAAAAGCCAATCTTTCTAGATTAGCTGTACTGAATTCCATAGTTTCTATATTATTCATTTTCTAAGTTCTCCATTTCTTCATACAATCCATAGAAGGGATCACTGGTATCTATTTCATTTACTTCATCTTCATAACTATCAATCGCAAATATCATGTATTCAACAATATCGTTATACATATTTCGTTTTGCTTCTTCTAATGCATTGATTCCTTCTTCAAAGGAAATTGTTTCTAAAGTATTTGTGGAAGTTTCTTTTGCATATGTGTAATTTGTAATGGTATCTTCTACAGATTCCAACATGAGTAATTGTGCCTGTACGATTTGTTTATCTTTTGAATGTAAGTTTGCGTAATTATAAATTCTAGTGTTGTAAGTCATTGTTCTTTCCTCCTTTTGACTTTGGCTTTTCCATATCCATTTCATCGAGTTCAATGGAATAAACTCGTTCATTTTGTTGTTCACCAAAAAGTTGAGCCATCAATTCTGAATCGTTCTTTGTGGATTCATAGGCATTCAAATATTCATTATCCACAAGATGAAATTTCTTCTTTTGCGTTTTTTCATTTTCTACAAGTTCTGTAGCTGTAATCTTTAATGCAGCTTCTTCATTAAGTTCCAAGCTATCTGGTGTTTTATTTAAGTCCATCAACAACAATGTTTCATTAAAAAGGATTGGTTCTTCATCCTTCAATGCTTTCATCTGTTTAAACATGATATTTAAAAATTGTTTCTTTACCTGATCATTAACCAATACTTCTACAGGCTGATCTAGAATATCTTTATAATGTTTTGATGGGACAACGGTCGGCTGCTTTGTGTCTGGATTGATATAGGCATAGGTCATACGACTGATATTTTCACAGACTTCTTTTATCTTCATTTTCTGAAATAAATCAAATTGTTTATTCAAATTGCATCACCTTTACTTTCTAAATTTGAATAATAAAAAAGAGAAAGTATCTACTTTCCCTTAATAATAATCACAAATTATATTTTTTCGGATTTCTTTCATGCATCCTCATCTTTCCAAAAGAAATGGCGGGTGTCTTACCCGCCTATGTGTGGACCCGGGTCTTACGACCAGCCCAAGCTTTTAAAAGCTCTTCTTTGCATAATCATCATAGCTAAATAATGCTTCAAAATCAAATTATTTGTATTTCTCATAAATTATTTGTTGTTTTATTAACATATAATAACAATTCATTTACATCCTTGTGCATTTTCGGATGTTCATCTATGCATTGATATTTTGAATTCAGAATAGAAATGATTTTTGCTGTTGCACCAATACCAACTTCATCATTATCTAGATGGAAGATAATTGTTTTGATATTTGGATTTCTTTCTAAATACGCTTTTAGTGCAATAGGAATATCCGCTTCTGATTTACTCGTAATCTTATCACTGGCTCCGGCAAGAGACAGATAATTAAATTCGGTATAATCCATTTCATCCATTTTCAAAAGAGTCATATAGGATAATAAATCAATAGCTGCTTCAAACACATGAAGAACATCATTATTTACATTTGTGTAGTTGAAACTAAATGCTTTATTACTTCCAGCATGATCCAATTTAAAATTTTTAAAGATACTTCGTTTAAATGCATACGCTGGTTTATCTTTATCATATCCAACAAACACTGCATTCTTGAAGTTAGCGGATTGATAAATCATTCCTTTGGATATGAAATCATCCACAATTCCTTTATCGATTTTTCTAATTTCACATAAATAACGAATCACTAAATCATTGTTCTTATCTTTAATAGGTAATTCAAATGGTTTTACAGGTTTTGGATGATAATAAGTGGTAACTGGTGCACTCACATTCATTAAATCTGATAAATAGTTACACGCATCTTTAAATTCATATCCTTCCACAATAATCAAATAATCAAGTGCAGATGTTCCACCTTTGCCTTGTGACCACCAATACCATTTTCCATTTGAAAAATGCAAGGAATCATGATCTCGATGATAATAATCTGTTCTCCCATTTTTTACTAACAGGTCTGGAGCATAGTTTCTTAAATAATCAAAAGCAGATAAGGTTCTTACTTTTTCTAGAACGTCTTTTCGTATAAATCGTTGACTCATCTTTCCAACTCCTTGTTTTTTGGTGCCATTTTTGCAATTCCATGTTCTTTACAAAACTTACGTACACCACTTGGATTTTCTTTTGTGGATAATTCGAATTCATCTGTATAAACCGTTTCGACTTTGTATTTTTGTTCCTGGATATTGTGAATCCACTGATTCATAAATCGATTGAGTTCATTAGCACGAAATGGATCACCATCCACTCGTTCATAAAATTGAAGGTTATCCTGTTGATAAGACTGTGGATAGAGCAGTCTGTTATCTTTATCCACTGTAAATTCAATATCTGGATCAGCCATTAGATCTCCATTCAATTCATAGTTATGAGCCATCGCAAAACGATTTTCATCAATGATTTCCACATTCAGATCCATAAAGCCAGGTGTTGCATATTTCATGTAGTAAGCATCATTTGTAAGTAATGGTTGGGCAATCTGTTCAAATAATTCATAGTTTCTATGTTCGATTGAATTTTCAATAAACCAGTTCTTACTTAAATCAAAATTGGGATCCGTGAATGCTTCAAAACATATTGTTCGTAGTGTTTGATAATAGTCGTGATTGTTTCCAAATAAAAAAGCTTGATCAGAATATTCAAGCTTACTATTGATAACATCATAGATTTGTTGATCCACCATTTCATGAATATCCGAAGTGGATACATTTGGATCATTTAATGCATCTTTATATTGTTCCATCAAAGAAGAAACTTGAATCACAATATCATGATTCATTTGTTCCATTTCTAATGGTGTTATATATTTACTTTTCATTTCTATCATATGCAGTTTCTCCTTGAATACAGGTTCTAGTTGTTCAATCATTTCATGAGCCGTACTTTGAATATTAACTAAGATAGATTTCAATTCATCAAAATCTTTATCAGCATAGCTAGCAATATAACCAAATGAATATTCAGAAGTATCTAGTCCAAAATGATCACATAATACAAAAGCCAACGATTCGGCTTCAATTTCTCGTTGGCTTTGATTTTTATCTGTTTGTTTATGAAGTATGCTGTGAGCATACTCATGAATTAATGTTTTGGCAATTTATAGATCTTCCAAATCTTTATTAATCACAATCTTATCTTCTTTAGGAGAATAGTATCCCTTAGCTCCTGTCATGAGATTCAAATCTTCTGTTTCTGTTTTAAATTCAATGAGAATTGTACAGATAGATTGCACGGATTGAATGATTGCCTTAGCTTCATTATTAGAACCCGTTAAATCATGAATCAAAGAGGGAAGAGGATCACCAGAAGTTTGTGATATATCAAATACAGTAGTTGTTTTAAAACTAGTCACATTCACTTGCCGTTGTTCTTGAATAGGTGAACCAGCTTCATCCAATTCAACATTTCCGTTTTCATCTACTTTATTAATTAATCGATCTTCTTTATACGTTACAGGAGCAAGAATCATCAATCCTTTTTCACCTTTATCCACATGACGATTAAAGTTTGCCTGCCAGGAACGATATCCTGCAACTAAACTTGCATCTGGCTTTTGAGCCAATATCAATAAAGTGTTGTTCAATGAATAATTGTGGAATTTGCTGCAACAAGATAAATATCGTTTAAAAGAATCAGAAGAATAAACATCTTTTACACCTTGTTCAATCATCTCAAAAGCTTGTTTAGTTTTTTCATCCGAAGATTTATAATTAGACATCTCATCACCGTCCTTTCTAAAATAGGGTAAAAGAAAAGCACTACCGAAGTAATGCTTTCATATGGTATCTCAACATGAATTTATTCATTAATATCCACGATATTTATAAAGCATATCACTGAGCTCTTCATTTTTCTTTATAAAATCCAACAAATATTCTTTGGTTATTTCAAATTGAATATTTCCATCTTTTTTTCGAGTTTTTGTCGCAAGTATTTGCTCTCCTTGTTTTGATGTAATTCTAAATCCATGAATTATTCTATTTCTCATCTCAACTATTTCAGAAAATAATATTTCAATATCCTTATTTCCTGTATTTCTAGAAATTGTATCTGCTATAGATTTTTTAAGCTTTCCAGATTCCAAATCAATAAGATTATACCAATCATATGCATTGCTTGTATGAATAATATTTTCTATAATAAATCCATTATTTGAACTAAAGACACACAGAGCACTACCCAACAATTCACGATATTCTTTTGAGGGTAATGATTGTCTTGTGTAAGGTTCGTACATTTTTATGCCTCCTCGTTTTGTAATCTATCTAATCCAACAATAGCATAGAACTATTAACATTTCATGAATTTATAGATTTTTTGAATTAGTCTGTTCTTTTTGCTAGTATCACAATTCTCTTGTTATCATTTCTTGTATCGCAAGTCACTAAAGTCATCAGCTTATCATCCGTATTGACTGAAATACCTGTTTTATAAAGCCCTCGATTGATAGAATCAGAAATAAAGGCATTGAATGAAGTATCTGAATCCCAACTGGATTGTGTAAATTCTAAAGAATCATTTAAATTGTTTAGATCTACATTCATTACTTCAAATATCTGATACGTTCTCGTTTCATTTTCTGTTATGAACTTGAATGTTTGATGTTCTTTGTAGCAGCTTTGATCAATATAGCTCATTAATGGAGTAAAAATGATACTATTCCATTTACTAGAATGCCCATAGATGACAACATTTTTAGAATCAATATTTCCATCTGCTGATACAAAAGGGATACCTGCATTGGCATATTCTTTCTTGATGTTTTTTCGCACATAGTAGTCATTATCTGGAGCCTGTACAACAGGTTCATAAATAACCCGATTATCGAATTCTAGAATACCAACTACGTCTTTATTTGTTTTTTGGAGTAAAGATAAAGAAAGCTCCTTTTCAGAAGCTCCCTTATCATCTTTATTATCCTTTGCTGTTTTACTTGGTTTAGATTCTACATAGTATTCTGAATAATCATAAGATTTCTTTGTTCCAAACTCACTATATAGAATGCCACCTAATAGACTTGCAGTAACTATCGCAAGTGCTGCTATTTTTATTTTCTTATGTTTCATACTATTTATACCCCTGTATTTGGAACAACGATACGTGCATTTTCAAAATAATAAATGATTGTATCCGTATCCTTATCACCTTCAACTTTATAAGCTTTGGATTTATCGGCTAACTGATAAGAAGTAGGCGCTTTGATTTCCTTGAACTCATATTCATGGCCGTAAATGGCATCCGCTAATACTGCTTTTCCATCTTTGATCACATGTTTACTAACCTTGTCATCACCAACTTTACGAGAATAATAAATTCCATCATCTACATCTAAGATGATTTGTTTATTTTCATCCGTTTTAACTGTCTTGATGATCTTTTTGAAATCTTCATCCTTAGAGATTTCGTATTCTTCATTAGCATCATCACCAACGATCATTAACTGACCAGATGCAAGGGTAGTGACAAAAGATTTAGCTGTCTTATCATAGACTTCAAAAATGGCTCCATTTAAGAAATGATCATGATGATCTTTATCCACCTTGTTGACATCTAGTTCAATACGACGTTTTTCATTGTGCAATTCCATAGGAACGATAACAGTTGATTTTGTTGTATCTTCATCATAGTTGAATGTGAAATCATGTTTTTCTTCATCTAATTTAAAGCCTACATTTGTTTCAAGTTCTTTAACGTAATAATCACCTGTAGGAAGATCTAAATGTTCAACATTTTTACCATCTTTATCAATCGTTAATGTGCCAACTAGTCCATCAGCAGGAATGATGACTTTATCATCTACAGTAATATCCTTTTTAGAATAAACACCAAAGACAACATCTTTGTAGGCTTCTTTATCTTCATCTTCAAATGTCTTAGTGATCTGTAAATCCAACTTTTGTCTTTCGTTGACATAAGACTGTTTGATTTCGACTACATCGATCATCTGACCCGCATATTCAATATCAAAGTTATAGCTGTTTTCATCTAATACATATCCAGTCTGTGTTGTGGTTTCTTTAATAGAATATTTACCTAACTGAAGCAATGATGAAGTTGTAACACCATCACCTGTAGTAAATGTATCTACAACATCTCCTTTGTGGAACCATACTGTTCCTTCTGGAGTAACGATATCTTCACGTGCTGTGATTTCATACGTAACACCAGATAGATATTTTTCTTTATAGACTGGTGAATAAAGTGTTCCATAATCTGTTTCGGATTCTTTAGCTCCTGACAACATTTCACCACTCTTTTCAACATAGACCTGTCCTTTTTGTGTTTTGTTGTCAAAGTTCATAAAAATTTCTGTACTTGATCCATCTACATTGATTGGAATTTCCGTATCTTTTAATACGTAACCATGTGGTGCTTTGATTTCAACCAATTTATATTCTCCATATTTTAAAGGAGCAGGTAAGTGAACAGAACCATCCTCATCGGTTTTAAATACATCTGTTGTATATTTTTTAGGATATGTCACAGTCTGAGTTACAAAGTTTCCATCTGCATCTTTGATTTTGAATTCAACACCAGCAGCAGGAATACGTTTACCTGTTTCACTGTCCGTTTTATAGATGGTTAATTCGGCTTTGATTGTATCGTTATAGATATTGTAAAAATAGGTCTTTTGATCTTTATCAATCTTTACTTCAAATGGTTTTAAAATATCATAGCCAGTTGTTTCATGTTCTTTGACGATATATGTTCCATAAGGAAGATAATCACTGATTGCTCGACCATCTTCATCCGTTGTTAGTGTAGATACAACTTTGCCACTTGATTTTAGGATAATATCAAACTTAAATCCTTTACCAGGCTTTTGAACATTCGACTGGAATAATCCATATTTCTCTTTATCGATTGTCTTGGCAATTTCAATACGACCTTTAATAACCTGATCTTTGATTGTTGTAGAAAAAGTTGAAGGAGTATTATTACCTGAATATTTGAGTTCAACACTATTACAAGAACTGTTTGTTAAATATCCTTCTGGAGAAGTGACCTCACATACATTCAAAGTTGTTCCCACTGGATATTTTTTAGATTTAGCTTTTGAACCATTTGTCGTAATTGTTTCTAAAGTATTTCCACTTGAATCTTTGATGGCAAATGTTGCTCCATTGAAAGTTGCATCACCTTGCGTAGATGTTCCAGTTTCTGCATCTTGCTTTTCAACTTCGATATCAGCATATAGCAATTCAAAATTTAATTTGAAATTAGGAGAAGGATCTCTTCTGCTTGCCAGATAAATAACACGCTGATAACCTCCACTTCCATAAATAATATTGACGTCTCTTGCTCCAAAGTTTCTTGAGAAGGTAAGTGTTTTATCATAGTTTTCTGAAGTGATGGATACCGTTAAATCATTTCCATTTACAGAAGCATTAACACCATTTCCACTTGTAATAGAATAATTGCTTAATGTTCCTTTTGAATCTGTTAAAGTAACTGGAGTATTTAGTCCCATTTTGATTGTTTGGTTATTGAATGAAGGTCTTCCTTGAGGTGTACTTCTTAAGTTGTTAATTTCATTCATTTCATTTGAAATATCATATGTTGTCGTTCCATCCATATAGTACGGTTGATACCAATTGCCAGTAACAACTTGCCAGATCATGATTTGAGTAGCTACATAATAGTTTTCACTTTCATGTCCTGGATAAGAATAACCATAATAATTGATTTCCCAAATAGCTTGTCTTTGGCTTTCACTTAGTTCATCCCATTTGGCACTATCTGGAACATAATCATTACCAGCTATAAACAATTGCATCGGCTCAATACAAAATACGGTTTTATCACCAACATATAAATGTGAGATATAATCAAATCCGTACTGGTTTTCGATATAAATCATGGCATATCGTGTCCCACAGGAAGTTGTATCGGTCATCATCGTATCATTTTCATTTATGATTTGATCCGGAAATACATCTTCCAAATAGCCTAATTCTGTAATTGTATCTAAATCATTTTCTGTAGTAGTTTCTTCTGCATGTACTGTGATTATATTCATAAATGAATTCAATATCACTAGTGCAGAAAGAAAGAACTTGCTGCCTTTCTTTAATATATTTTTCATCTTCTTTTTCCTTTCATTTAGGTTGTTGCAACAAAAAAGCGAGAATTTTTCCTCGCTAAAATAATGTATTTCATTTAGATTAAGTTTTTTGATATCAAGTGATAAATATCTTTATGATAATAAGATAATATTTGCTCATTTCCATATTCTATTTTATTAAATGTTTTATCCTTTTTTTCTTTAGATAGTATTAAGTCAATTTGATTGGTACTCATATTAAGCATATTACCTTTAAGAAGTGTTTTGGGTCTTGAATAAATTCCTTCAGAAAAACCAATTGTTATTTTATTGTCCGATGTAGCAATTACACAACTGACTTTATTTTTGCGAAACCCTTCTTCGATATATAGCTCTTGTGCAAAAAAATTATTTATGTTTTCTAAAGCTGATATTTTTCTTCTAACCGAACCTTTTACACTTTTTTCACTTTGATTCTTTTTTGAAAAATCAAAATCATTTTCAGTAAGAGTATCATTAAAACATTTTTCAAAAAATTCAGAAGGAGTTAGAGTTGTATGAACGCCTACTAAATGCAAGTAGTTATCCTTGTTTGCAACTAAAATATAGTATTTGCGATTCGTAAAACATTTCGAACAAATTAGGTATTGCCGATCAATAAAGATTTTTTTATATATTTTTGATTGATCAATTATTGATTGACATACCCTTTGTTTAAATGAAATATTATTCATACAATTCTCTCTTTCTAAAATTAAAAGGCGATTGCTCGCCTTTTAAGATGTTTAGCAGTTTTCTCTGCACTGGAACAAGTTTTAGGTCTTTGTTCCGACCAATGGTATGGGTTTATAGTCTCCATACCGACTCTTCATTTATAATATATCATTTTTACTAATAAGATACAATTTAAATGAGTTTTCTTATAAACCTTTTTTATTGAATCAAACTTCCATTGCTCCAAAGATTTAATCCATAATAAGCAATGCTGTGATCATTTCGATATACTGGTTGAACAGAATAGTTTGTAATTTCAATATCACCGATGTACATTACTTCATCCAGGTAATACATTCCGCCCACCTCTGCTTCAGCCTGTGAACTATAAGTTGCATAGTAAAAGTTCGTATCCATAATCACATCACAACTTACATCTGGATTGACTCCACCAGGACAAGCATAACATGGCCTTGCTAGTTCTGGAGTAGGTGTAGATTCTACTACAGGTTCTTGCTTGGATTCAGTAGGCTTTTCAATAGGTTGACTTACAACATCTTTTTTTGATTTATCTGATGTATTGGAACTGTTTGAAGTTGAAGATTTTTGGTCTGAACCAGAAGAACTCTTAGTAGAACTTTCTTTCTTGGAATTTTGCCTTTTACCTTCCGAAGAAACACTTGTTGTTTTGAATTCACTTTTGCCCGTAACTTTTTCTTTCTGTTTTTCTTCCTTGGATTCAGGTTTCTTCATTGTATCTCCAGCGCCTGTTTTCTCATCTTTGCCAACATTTTCATGTTCACTAACTATAGCTTCATGTTTACTAACACTTAAAGAAGTATCTTCCATAAACTTTTCCACTGTTGGAACAGATACATCCTGGTTCATGTTGAAAACAATTCCAGTACCAATAAATACACTTGAAACACAGAACGCAATTAACTTTGTCTTCATTGACTTAACCTCCAATTATATTCACTGATAATTTCTACTATCTTTAAAATACAAGTTCTTCTAAATAATTACCTAGATACAAATATTTCTACTACTTACTCAATAACAACATTTTTTCTTTTTCGGTAGGTAATAAAGATTCTTTCGGTAGGTAGGAGGGGTTTTAGGGGAGGTCACAGTCACACGTCCTGATGCAAAGACAAACTGCCCCTCCAACAGTTTGGAAACAATCACAAGTAGAAAAAAAGCAGTTGCACATTCAACTACCGTTCTTGTTCTCGTGATCTTTTCTTTGCCCAGTTTTCTAGCAAGTGAATCATAAGATCCTTTTTCTTGCCTGGTGTGAAGTCCTTGGGAAAATATTTATCGATTTCCTTCATTTGAAAAGATAACTTTTCTCTTTGATTTGGTTTTTCTTCCGATAAAGTATCTTCAATGAATTCTGTAGTTAGCTCGCCATCATGACTCAACCGCTTGAATTCCTGACATTGAGCAAGTGACGGTGTCCTTTGATTTTCAACAATCACATTGGCTAAATCATACTGTTCGGATTCTGTTAAATATGAAAGTTCAACAGCCGGATTAAATGCAATCTTGATTTCATTTTCATGTCGTCCATCTACCATTTCCTGTAATGGTTCAATCAGATAGGTTAAGCGAATAAATCGTTGAATTTGTTTCCTGCTAATTCCAACTTGCTCAGCCAATGCATAATCAGAACGATTTTCTTCATCTGACTTCGGGCCAACTTGACCCGAAGTTGTCTTATATTCAATTCCTAATTCATCATCTGGTATTTCTTCAATTCGTTTTCCTTGATGTTTCATGGCTTCCAATCGCATTTTGTAGGCATAACCACGTTCGCTAGGATAAATGTTTTCTCGTTGAATATTGGAGTCGACCATTAAGATTGTTGCCTGGTCATCATCCAAATCACGGATAATTACATTCATTTCCTTTTTTCCTAGCTGTGACAAGGCAAATTTACGCCTGTGACCGGAAATCATTTCATACGTTCCATCTTTTTTGGGACGAACTAATGCAGGCATCAGCATATCGTTTTCTTTAATCGAATCAATAAGCTTTGCCATATCCTCATCCATCGTGACATGGAAGGGATGTTCTTTAAAATCTGTAATCTTATCTATAGGAATCGCCATTACTTTTTCGCTATTAGCTTCTTGTCTTTCTTCTTCCGTAGAAAAAAGGGAATCATAGCTAGGCAATCCTAAATCTAGTTTTGGCAAATGTGCCACCTCCTTTAAAATAGAGTAAGTTGTATCGTGTTTTTCATTGCTTGATTGTTCCATTCATCAATAGCTTGATCAGAAGTTTGTCTAGTCTGTGCCCTGGCAGAACACAAAGTACATGTAACATATTGACCATAATAGCCATTGATTCGTTTACTGTCCCAGTCAATCAACAAATGTGCTGCACCATGACAATAGGGACATCGTTTAATTCTAGTCATTTAACAATTCAAAAGACTCAACAACGACATTGGTTGAATACTGTTTTTTACCATCTTTTTCATAAGAGCTTGTACGAAGATTTCCAACAATACAAAATCCTGTATCTTTATCACCATGCTTACAGATATCATTTGCCATATCACCAAAGGCAATACAGTTAATATAATCTGTCCATGGTTTCTTTCCATCTCTTAAACAAGCTAAAGAGAACTTTACAAAATTATTTCCTTTTCCATTCTTGGATACTTCAATATCTCTTGTCAAAGTTCCAAATAATTCCACATGATTGTTTTTCATTTCAATTCTCCTAAAGACTCATTTCATCTTTATGTTTTACTTTTGGATTTTTTATCAATTCTTTTGTCAGATTATCATAAGCAACAGCCACTTTTGAATCTTTGGCATATGCATAGATACTTTTACCGGAAATAGATGCTTCACTGGCTTTCGTAGCTTTTGGAATGATCGTATCAAATACACGGATGTTCTTTCCAAAGCTTTCTCGTATCGTATCAATCGTGCTTTTGGTAATGTTGGTATTTAGATCTGCAAGTGTCATTACAATTCCTGTAATCTTCAAATTACTATTGATCTTACGCTGCACTTTAGTGACCGTCTGTAACAATTTCGTCATTCCTTTAGCTGGTAAATACTGTGTTTGTACTGGTATTAATACTTCATCTGCAGCAGACAACGCATTGACGGTAAGCATACCAAGAGAAGGTGGACAATCAATAAAGATGTAATCGTATTTATCTCTTAATGGTTCAATACAATTACTTAATGTCTGTTCTCGGTTAATGACACTGACTAAACGCATTTCAAAATCGGCCAATTCAATGTTTGCCGGAATCAGATCTACATCTTCTTCATGATGCAAAATCAAAGAATCATAATCAATATCATTGTCATTTATATAATCATCTAGCATAGAAGATACAGAATGTTCGAGTGCATCATTGTTTTTCCAACCTAAACAACTTGTTAAATCACCCTGTGGATCAAAATCTACAATTAATACATCAAATCCCTGTCGAGATAAACCAATTGCTACATTCTCTGTTGTTGTTGTTTTACCAACGCCACCTTTTTGATTCGTGACTGCGATTACTTTACATTTACACATAAAAAAACTCCTTTCCCACAACCAACCATTTGTTGGCTATGTAAAAGGAGCAGGGAATAAAGAGCATAGATTAAGCTTTTAAGAAATTCATAACTAGCTTGACCATTGTTTCTTTTTCCTCTGGTCTAGATTCGGCAATCATTAATGTAATAGCAACTAAGGCACTATCTGAAATGATTTGTTTTCCATCAATGATTAAATGTTGATTCTTATTCAAAAATTCAAGAAAAATGGAAGCGCCAATTCGTTTGCATCCATCTACAAAAGGATGATCTTTGACTAGAAAGTACAGTAGATTAGCTGCCTTTTCTTCAATGCTTGGATAGATTTCTTGTCCAAATACATTTTGATATACAGCTGCAATAATTCCATTCAATTTGCCTGGTTCTTTTTCAACACCAAATACATCAGAAAATCCACCATATTTCATAGAATCAATAAGAGTTCTGCACTCTTCATAGGTTAATTGGTAAATAGAGTCTTTACCTTTTGGTTTAGAAATACACCCATGATCATAATCATCAAGTAATGATAGTGCATTTGAATAGGCTTCAATGACATTCAAAACTTCTTTTTCCTCAATACCTAAAGTAGAAGCTAACATTCTGGATTGAATTGAAACAGTTTTATTTAGTACCTCAATCCTTTTTTCATTTATTGCATATCCCTTCATCATGTAGTCTTTTAATATAGAAGTGGCCCATTTTCGAAAGATAACACCATTTTGAGATTTCACACGATATCCCACGGAAATAATCATATCCAAATTATAGTATTCAATAGATCTTTGTATTTTTCTGTTTCCTTCAGTTTGAACTGTCGCAAATTTTGCGACAGTTGAATCATCTAATTCTTCTTTTAAAGCATTGTTAATATGCTTACCAATGGTTTTAACGTCTCTGTCAAATAATTGTGCAAGTTGATTACGATTTAACCATACTGTTTCATTATCTGGTGATACTGTAACATCCAGCTGTAAATCACCATTTACAAATTTAATAATTTCATTGTTCATGTTTTCTCCAATCTTTTTATATTTGAATGATTTTAATAAAGAGTTTCTTTAAAGAAACTATAGCATAGTAAGCTTTATTCATCAAAACTGTAATAATCTTTCTTCATAGTCAGGTGTTTAGACTATGTAAATACTGTATTTTGAGTCTAGTAGGCATTCAAGAGAGCATCCGAACGGTTCGGATTCTGTCGGGGACGCCAAATTTTTTCGGGCCCTGTGCCATGGGGTTCGAATGCATGTCGGGGGCACCCAAAAATGGGGGAAAAGTGTTCGACCGACCTGTGCTAATTCGAACTTTTTTGCTAATATTTTGCTAATTAGAGGGGTTCGGATGACGTCATCCGAACCATCATTAGGACCCATTTATTAGCACAAAACGGACAAAAATGAAGAAACAAAAAAGTGCCAAAAGTGCCGTGTTTAAGGCACATTTAACACTTAACGGTATCAAGCGGACAAAACATTGGTTCAACTCCTAAGCGAAAGGTCGTAGTTCGACTCCTATCTGGGATGCCATTTTTTTGAGTTTTAACAGGATTTTTAATGGATTTTAGCCTGTAAATGATAAAAGGGATTTGTCTGATGTGTTCATCATTCAAATCTCTTTTTGTTTTGTGATAAGTGAGGAATGGGAAATGTTTTCGTTCCAAGTTAATTTCTTTGTATGAATTCTTGTAGAAAAATTGGGGGTTATTTCTTCTTGTTCTTTTCAATAGCATTAATTGTGCAAGCAAAACCTGTAATCATTGAAAGTAGTATTGCTCCACTCATTGCTTCGTTCATTCCAGCGCCAAAGAAAAAAACAATCAACGCTACAATTACCATAAGAATGATTGAAATCATTGCCTCTCATAATATATCTCCATCAAGTCCAATTTGTAATTTTATTCTTCATTTAAAAGATGTTGTAATTCTTCTTTGCTTGGTAATACTGTTTGGTATTTACTCGCAAATATTTGATTATTGTTTTCAGGTAAAGTTATTTCCACAATAGATTGTTTTTTATCTTACAAAAGAAGGCCAAAGAATTGAGATTCAAGATAATCAATTGTATCATGTTGTGACAGATCTATATACAGGTCAGATGCTTGGTTCAGTAAATAAAATGTCATATGGACTTTTGTCACTCGAACCTAAAGATAAGGATGGAAATCTAATTGAAAATCTAGAGGATCATATCATTAAAGAAAATGGCAAAGAACTAAAAGCTTGGGATGCAATCGCAAGATATATGCGCTCATTTGATGATACGGATGGTGATGGGATTAGCAATGTTTCAAAGTATTATGCTTCAACACATGATCATAAGGTTGTGGATGATAGTAAGAATATAATTGACTTGATTAAAAAGCCAAATAAATTTAGTGCAATGATTGTGGCAATCGTTTAAGTCATTATTTTACTAATTGTACTTTTAATTTTATTGATTTTTAAAATTGTTCATAAGATTAAAAATAAGAATAGATAAAGATATTTTAGGTTTGACAACCAATAAAAAAGCTGCAACGATTTTGTCGTTACAGCTTTTATTGAATATATAAAATTGGATAGGGATAAATCAACCTTTAAAAGTCATAGGGATTTT
>OLPN01000708.1_pt1 | contig 33342 bp, 27 predicted proteins | sample 1672601 | NCBI WGS metagenome assembly OLPN01 (sample SAMEA3136704, study PRJEB25190) | human gut metagenome | reverse complement strand
TTTTCTGACGAAAAATCTCTCGTCAGACTCTCTTGCCGATTTATGCGGTATTGCCCTAATTTCATCAAAGCAAACAAAAACGGATGGTCTGAGCGGTTCAGGCCATCCGTTTTCTTTGTATTTACTTGTGGTACAGGCGGTTGCTTTCGTACTTCGCTTCGCAGGAAACGTGAATGCCCAGACTCTTGAGCAAGCTTTCGTCCTCCTGGCTCAGCACCACGGAGAAATGGGCCTCGCAGCCCTGAAGCCCGGACAGCTGCTCCTTGGCCTTTTGGGCGGCGGGATTGGTGAGGGCGGAGATGGTCAGGGCAATGAGCACCTCGTCGGTATGGAGCCGGGGGTTCTTGTGGGAGAGATAGTCGGTTTTCAGCTGGCAAATTGGCTCCAGCACCTGAGCGGAAATCAGATCGATGCTGTCGTCGATCCCGGCCAGATGCTTCAGGGCATTGAGCAGCAGGGCAGAGGCGGCCCCCAGGGTGGAGGAGGTCTTGCCGGTAATCACGGTTCCGTCGGGCAGCACCATGGCACCGGCAGGGGCACCGGTGGCTTCGGCTTTGCTGAGGGCAGCGGACACGGCAGGGAAGATCTCCGGGGTGACCTCCGCCTGATTCATCAGGAGCTTTAATTTGCTGACGGTGGAAACGTCGCATTTGCCCTGAATCTGCTCCACACAGGCGGTGTAGTACCGGCGGAGAATCTCCATCCGGGAGGCCTGACAGCAGACTGCGTCGTCCACAATGCAGTTGCCCGCCATATTGACGCCCATGTCCGTGGGGGAGGCATAGGGACACTCGCCCTGAATCTTGGTGAAAATCGCCCGAAGCACCGGGAAAATCTCCACATCCCGGTTGTAGTTCACGGCGGTCTTTCCATAGGCCTCCAGGTGGAAGGGGTCGATCATATTCACGTCGCTGAGGTCGGCGGTGGCAGCCTCATAGGCCATGTTCACCGGATGCTTCAGGGGCAGGTTCCAGATGGGGAAGGTCTCGAACTTGGCATAACCGGCCTTGACGCCCCGCTTGTGCTCGTGGTAGAGCTGGGACAGGCAGGTGGCCATCTTGCCGCTGCCGGGGCCGGGGGCCGTGATGACGACGAGGGGACGCTGGGTCTCGATGTAGTCGTTCTTGCCGTAGCCCTCGTCGCTGACGATGCGGGCCACATCGTTGGGGTAGCCGGGGATCTTATAGTGGCGGAAGGTGCGCACGCCCACGCTGTTCAGCTTGTGCTCAAAGGCTTCGACCTCGGGGGCGGCGGTGTACATGGTCACGCAGACGCTGCCCACGAACAGGCCCATGCCCTGGAAGGCGTCGATGAGGCGGAGAACGTCGAGGTCATAGGTGATGCCGTAGTCGCCGCGCACCTTGCTGCTGATGATGTCCTGCGCGCTGATGACGATGACGATCTCGGCCTGCTCCTTGAGCTGCAGCAGCATCTGCAGCTTGGAGTCCGGCTCAAAGCCCGGCAGTACGCGGGAGGCGTGGTAGTCGTCGAACAGCTTGCCGCCAAACTCGAGATAGAGCTTGTTGTCGAACTGTGCGATGCGCTCCCGGATGTGCTGGGACTGCATCTGAAGATATTTCGCGTTGTCAAAGCCTTTTTTCATGGAATGCTCCTCTTCCTGATTCTACAACTTCATCTCCGGCACGTCGGTGGTGCGGCGGGCCGGAGGGTCACACAAACACTCTATAGTATAGCATACGACAGGCTTCGGCGCAATTATTTTTTGAGGGCCTCCTCGTGCTCCAGGTGCTCAAATTCTTCCAGTTCCTCAATGTCCTCTTTCAGGAACATCAGGCAGAAGCTGATGAAGAGCAGCAGGCAGGAAAGCCAGATGGCCCGGCTGCCCATGGGGGCCAGTGCAAGGCTGCCGAGGCCGGCACCCAGCGCGAACAGGAAGATGATGGCGAAGTAGTGCCTCGCCTTGCCGAAGGCTTTGGTGTTGCCGCCCACCAGCCATGCGCAGAGGGAATCCATGCCGCTGCGCAGATTGCCGATGCACATGGTGCTGGCGAAGGCATAGCCGTTCACCTTGCGGAAGGATTGTACCTGCATGGCGCAGGAGAAGGAGACGAGGGAGTTGGCCAGAAGATTCAGCTCCTGCGGCAAAAAGCCCACGACGAAGAGCATCAGGATCTCGAACAGCACCACCAGCTGACGCCAGTGGAGCCACTGCATCCGCTTGAGCTTGAGGCGGATGAACTCAGCCACAAAAATGCCCAGTGCAAAGGCGCAAAGGGGTATCAGGTAGCGCAGTGCCTCGCCCCACTTGCCCGCAAACAGCTTGACGGCCATCAGCACGATGTTGCCGGTCTGGGCGTTGGCGAAGACCTTGCCGCGGTATAAATAAGTATAAACATCCTGTAAGCCGCCTGAGACGGAGAGAAACAGAGCGGTAATAAAAGCTTCGGACATCTGTCCGTGAGGTTTGAGAGATGGCATAAAAGCTCCTCCTTCTATCCAGAAAATAATTCCATGCCATACTATAGCGCAAAACCGGCGTTTTGTCAAAAACTGTGCCATATTTTTTATAGATAATGACGATTCCGGGCGGGTATCGCAGGATGCGCTTTGTTTTGCAATGCGGCGCAGACTGTGGTAGAATACAGAAAACAGCTTTTTTCAGGAGAAGGAGGGGCTTTCTGTATGCCCAATATCATCGAGATCACGGATTTCCACGCACCGGAGCTGGACCCTTATGCCCGGCTGACCCAGAACCAGCTGCGCAATCGCCTCGAGCCGGAGAAAGGCATCTTCATCGCCGAGAGCCCCAAGGTCATCGACCGGGCGCTGGACGCAGGCTACAAGCCCGTGTCCCTGCTGATGGAGCGCAAGCAGATCACCGGCCCGGCAGCGGGCATCCTGAGCCGCTGCGGCGACGCGCCGGTGTACACGGCAGATCGGGAGATGCTGGCAGAGCTCACCGGCTTTGAGCTGACCCGGGGCGTGCTCTGCGCCTTCCGCCGCCTGGCACCCCGCCCGGTAGAAGAACTCTGTAAAAACGCCCGCCGGGTGGCCGTGCTGGAGGGCATCGTGGACTCCACCAATGTGGGCGCCATCTTCCGCTCGGCGGCGGCGCTGAACATGGACGCTGTCCTCATCAACCCTTCCTGCTGCGACCCGCTCTGCCGCCGCGCCGTCCGCGTCAGCATGGGTACGGTGTTCCAGGTACCCTGGGGGCAGTTGGGCGAGACCCCGGCAGACTGGCCGGAGAAGGGAATGGACATCCTCCACTCCCTCGGCTTCAAGACCGCCGCGATGGCCCTCAGTGACCGCTCGGTGAGCATCGACGACGAGCAGCTTGCAAAAGAGCCGAAGCTTGCCATCGTGCTTGGCACCGAGGGCGACGGCCTCGCCGCCGACACCATCGCTTCCTGCGACTACACGGTCAAGATCCCCATGTCCCACGGCGTCGATTCGCTGAATGTCGCTGCCGCCAGCGCCGTTGCGTTCTGGCAGCTGGGCAAACAATAAACGAAAAAGTAATGCCTCCCCGCCGGGGAGGCATTATTTTTTATACTCAGATACTTGCTAAGAATCGCTCAAAGCCTGCGCGGCCTGCCGTGTCCATCTTGTAGACACCGGCGTCTACGAGGACTTCGGCAAAGACATGGCCGATCTCGTCCTGCACGATGGTGTGGACATTTTCGACGTTCAGCTCCGGATGGCGGGCGAGGATGTCCATCGCCCACTCGGCGTGCTTCTGGATGTTCTCGCCGTACTCAGCGGCGGGGGTGTGGGCCACGAGGGCGGCTTCCACATCGGTCATCTCGGCTTTCAGGCGGCTGGGCAGAACGGCCAGACCCATGACCTCGATGAGGCCGATGTTCTCCTTTTTGATGTGGTGGAGCTTTGCGTGGGGGTGATAGACGCCCAGCGGATGCTCCGGCGTGGTGATGTTGTTGCGCAGCACCAAATCCAGCTGGAACTTGCCGTCCCGCATCCGGGCGATGGGGGTGATGGTGTTGTGGGGTTCGCCGTCGGTCTCGGCGTAGACAAAGCAGCTCTCGTCGGTGTAGCTCCGCCATGCGGTCAAAATCTTATCGGCCAGCTCCACAAGGCGCTCGTCGTCGGCACAGGTGAGGCGGATGCAGCTCATGGGCCAGTGGACGATGCCGGCGTCTACGTCCTCAAAGCCGGGGAAGACCCACTTCTTCTCGATGGGAGCTTTGGCCATGGCGAACTCGTAGTGGCCGCCCTGAAAGTGGTCGTGGCTCAGGATGCTGCCGCCCACGATGGGCAGGTCGGCGTTGCTGCCCACGAAGTAGTGGGGGAAGAGGGCCACGAAGTCCAGCAGTTTGCGGAAGGTGGCACGCTCGATCTTCATGGGGGTGTGCTGGCTGTTAAAGACGATGCAGTGCTCATTGTAGTAGACATAGGGGCTGTACTGGAAATTCCACGCACTGTCGTTGATGGTCAGCGGGATGATGCGGTGATTTTCCCGGGCAGGATGGTTCAGCCGGCCGGCATAGCCCTCGTTCTCCACGCAGAGCTGGCACTTGGGGTAGGCGCTCTGAGGAGCCAGCTTTGCGGCTGCGATGGCTTTGGGGTCTTTTTCGGGCTTCGACAGGTTGATGGTGATGTCGAGGTCGCCATAAGGAGTCCGGGTCACCCACTTGACGTCCCGCTTGATGCGGTAGCGGCGGATGTAATCGGTGTCCTGGCTGAACTTGTAGAACCAGTCGGTGGCGGCCTGGGGGCCGTCGGTCTCGTACCGCTCTTCGAAGTTGGCGCGGACGATGCTGGGGCGGGGCGTCAGCACACCCATGAGCCGGGTGTCGAAGAGGTCGCGGGCCGTGGGGCTGTCGTCGCAGACGCCCCGGGCTGCGGCATCATCCACCAGTGTTTTCAGGATGCTCTCGAGGTCGGCGTAGCAGACGTCGCCCTCCGGCTCCGTGAAGCTGTCGAGCTGCATGGTCATGAGCAGCTGGTTGCGGATGTAGATCTCGTCGTCAGGCAGGATGAGGCCGGTGTCCAGACCGTAGTTGACGAGCTGCTGGATGGCAGTGGAGATCACAGGACAGCGCCTCCCTCCGGGCGGATGGACAGGACGTGGCAGCGGCCCTCGCCGAGGATGGCTTCCATACCGGCCTTGAACTCGTCCAGCATCTCCACAGGCACGAAAGCCTGCACCGTGCCGGCGAAACCGCCGCCGTGGACGCGGACAGCGCCCTTATCGCCCAGCAGATGCTTGGCGGCTGCGATGGTCACGCCCACTTCCTGATGCTCCTTGTAGCCTGCGGGGATGACGTTCTGCAGATACTCCCAGCTGCTGCAGCCGGACTCGTTCACGAGGGAGAGGAAGGTGCCGAAGTCGCCATCGTGGAGTGCGGCCACCTGCTTTGCCACACGGTCATTGTCGGCGTAGACGTGGAAGGCACGGAGGACGGCGCGGTCGCCGCACTGTCTGCGGCACTCGGGCAGCTTTGCAAGGAAGGTCTCGAACGGCACATCCCGCAGCACCTCGCCGCCGCAGACAGCGGCTACGGCGCGGCACTCAGCCGGGATGGCGGCGTACTCGTCGGTCAGATCGGCGTGGTCTGCGCCGGAGTCGAGGATGCAGAGGGCCAGACCAGCCTTGGAGAAGTCCACAGCCACCGGCTCCACCACGGGCTTTGCGGGGCTGGCGAAGTCGATGGTGATGATGTTGCCCACGCTGGAAGCCATCTGGTCCATCAGACCGCAGGGCTTGCCAAAGTAGACATTCTCCGCCCACTGGCCGATCTGTGCGATCTCGATGGGGGAGACCTTTTTGGTCATGAAGCAGTCGTTCAGGATCACGCCGATCAGCACCTCAAAGGCGGCCGAGGACGAAACGCCGCTGCCCTTGGGCACGTTGGAAGCAACGTATACGTCCAGACCGGAGAGGGCTGCACCCCGCTGGCGGAACGCTTCACACTCGCCGCGCAGCAGGGACATGGTGGTGTTTTCTTCCTCCTTGCGGGCAGCAAGGTCAGCCAGGTCGATGACGCACAGATCATAGCCCTCGCTCTGTACCCGCAGCTGGTTCAGGCTGTTGGGGGCGGCAGCAGCGATCATGTCAATGTTCACGCTGCCGGCCAGCACGCGGCCGTGCTGGTGGTCGGTATGATTGCCGCCGATCTCGGTGCGGCCGGGGGCACTGTATAAGCCGGCCTCAGCGTGGGTGCCAAAGGTGGCTTCCAGTCCGTTCAGCACTGCCTCATAGCGGGCGGCCTGTGCGGGGGTCTGTTCAGGAGCACAGCAGTAGAGCGATGCCAGACGCGCAGTGTGCACGCCATCAGCCAGCTCCTGCTTCCAGATGGAAATGGGCTTCATCATGAGAAATCCTCCTCTTGCGATGGTCACGGGATAAGCGGTGCCATGCCCGCAGCGAAGCGGGGCACCTGTCTGCTTCTATAATAGTAAATCCAAACGCAAAAAACCATGTGTTATTGTTGCATCTCGATAAAAAGTTGCAGAGGTCACCGGGCTGCATCCGGCGCAGAAACGCACGGATGAAATAAAATTCCATTGCAAAATGAAAAACGATTGGCAAAACTGCCCACAAACCCTCCGGAAGCGGGCAAAAACAACCAAATCGATGCAAATGGAGATTTGCGTCTGCCGGAGCAACGCATAAAAAATGCGGGGCAGCCCGGAAGCTGCTCCGCACAAAAATGCAGGAGAGGAAAATGTTATAGCAGGGTGACCACCAGCGCGCACAGCGGCAGCGCCACGATGCTGAGCAGGGTGGTCAGGACCACGCTGCCGGCGGCAAAGCTTTCGTCGTGGCCAAACTGCACCGCAAACACCGAGGTGATGGCGGCCGACGGACAGCACTCCAGCAGCAGAACGACCTGTGCGGTCATGCTGCGGAAGCCCAGCAGCCCGAACACCGCCAGGCAGACGGCGGGGATCAGCAGCATGCGCACGGCGGCCAGCTTCCACACTGGCTTGCTGCGCACGATGCAGCCCAGGTCCCCGGCGGCAAGGAGCATGCCGGTGATGACCATGGAAAGGGGTGTGGTCATGTTGGCCATCAGCTCCAGCGGCTGGGCGATGAGCTGCGGCACCGGGATCTGCAGCAGGTAGATGCAAAGGCCAATCACCATGGCGTACAGCACCGGTGTGTGCAGCAGGCTGTGCAGGACCTCTTTGGGGTCGGAACTCCCGCTCACAAAGCCGTAGCCCATGGTCCACAGCAGAATGTTGAACACGGTCACATAGGCGCTGGCATAGAGCAGACCCTCGGACCCGAACAGCGCCGAGATGAGCGGAAAACCCATGTACGCCGCATTGGAAAAAATGCAGGCGAACCGGAAGATAGGGGTACGGCTGTCCTTGCGGCGGGCGGTGAGGGCCAGCGTGATGCCGGTACCGATGAGCAGGGCCAGCAGGCTCATCCCAAAGGCGGCCAGCAGGTTGTGCAAAATTTCCATACTGAACTCCATACGGTAGGAGTTCACGATCATGGCGGGCACCACCAGATAGACCAGCAGGTTGGAAAGGGTCTGCTTGCCCTCCGGTTTGAGCACGCCGGTTTTCACAGCGGCGATGCCGGTGCCCATGAGCAGAAACAACATGACGACCTGACCGGCCGTGATCTGTGCGAGTTCCATTGCGGGTTCCTCCATCTATGTTGCATTTAACGATGAATACAACATAGATATAGCACAAAACCCCGCGCTCCGCAAGAGGGAACACGGGGTCTGACCGATAAAATTACAGGATCACATTTTTGATCAGCAGCGACACGCTGCCATCGGCGTCGTGCAGGAATTCCACCTCGGATTCTTCGTTCAGCAGCTCGGTGGGGATCTTCACCTCGATGCCGTTGGCGGTGTGGATGCTGCGGCTCTCCATGCGGCGGATGCGGGCGGGGGTCACAGTCACCGGCTGCTGGGCGTAGTCCAGCACATCACTCTTCTCCACATAGTCATCGAAGGGCACGGCGGCCAGAGGATAGTCCTCTTCCAGCTGGCGGCGCACCTGCTCCACCGACACCTGATTGTCGTTGTCGGCGGCCTGATTGGCGATCATCATGGCTACCTGTGCTTCCACATGGGGCTGGTCGGTGTAGTTTTCCTGCACGGCCTGCACGGCGGCCTCCTGAATGGCCTGCAGCTTTTTCTTTTCCGGCTGGGCGGTGGTGTACTGGAACACCACCGTGGAGAGATAGAACTCCTTGTGGCCGTCGATGTCGTACTTCTTTTCCAACAGGCGCATGGAATAGTCGGTCAGGTTGACCAGAGCGCCCTCCTCCACCTTGCCGCTCTGGGTGGGCAGGCAGGCCCGCTGCTGGATGATGGAGTTGACCGGGGCACCCTCCACCGTCTCGGTGTAGTGGGTGTAGCCGTTTTTGTAGTTCAGCTTCAGGATGCCCAGCCAGGGTTCGCCGTCGCGGGTGAAATCCACCACCGCAAGGTCTGCCCCGGGGATGGTGGTGTGGGCATGCATGTAGTCAAACAGCACCCCCGCAATGCGGCAGGACAGGTCCACAAAGTCGCCGTTGTGTTCCAGCTCGTTGCGGAAGGCGGAGTCCGGCAGTGGGCGGCACTGGCGGATCTCGTCGCTGGCCAGCAGCTTTTCGATGTGGTTTTGCAGATAGGCGGTTTTTTCGGCGGTCATTTCCATGCCGCTGCCGCTGAGCACAGGGGCGTCCAGCGTGGTGTCCAGCACATGCAGGATCGCCTGATGAATGATGATCTCCATAAGTCGGGCCTCATTTCCATTTGATGTCGTTCTTCCGGGTGTCAGTATACCACATCCGGTGTCAAAAGGCGAGAGGGCGTATTGTAAAGCCGGGCGGCGCGTGCTACAATGAAGCAAACAGAAAGGGGCGTTGACCATGGAATTTCGGGACAAACCCATGCAGAACCTTGTCCGCATTCCGGAAAAGGACATCTGCAAAAATGCACAGAAGCTGCTGCTGGACGGCGAGACCATTGTGGGAGCCTACAAGACGGTGCGGGATCAGGTGGTTTTTACCACTCACCGCATCATTCTGGTGGATATGCAGGGCGTGACCGGCACCCGGCAGGAGATCTTCGTACTGCCCTACCGCAAGGTGCTGCACTTCGGCATCCAGACCGCCGGCTTCGGTGACCCGCTGCAGGCCTCACAGCTGACCGTATGCTTTGCGGATGAGCACGAGGCAAAGTTCGGCTTCATTGGACAGGACGACCTGTTTGCCGTGGCCAATGCCATCAGCCGCCGCATCCTGTAATTGGCCCGAAAACAGCAGGCTCCCCGCCCGGGAAACCGGACAGGGAGCCTTTTGCTGTATACGAGAAGGAGAATGGCAAATAATCAGCTGCGGCGGGTCTTGCGCACCAGCTGCTCGTGCATGCAAACCATGAGCACCAGCAGCGCCAGCAGGTAGAAGGGGAACAGGGCCGGAGTGATGTTGTTGGCCAGCAGGCCGAACAGCGGCGGCATGGTCAGGTTGCCCACATAGGCGCTGGCCATCTGGATGCCGATGACGGCCTGTGACTTGTCTGCCCCGAAGTGGTCCGGCGTGGAGTGGATGATGCTGGGGTAGATGGGCGCGCAGCCCAGCCCCACCAGCACAAGACCGGCCAGTGCAAGGGCCTGCGGGCCGGGGATCAGCAGGGCAGCTACGCCCACGGCCAGAATGATCTGACCCATGCGGATCATCTGGGTGTCGTTGAATTTCATGGTGATGAAGCCACAGGCTGCTCGTCCGGCGGTGATGCCAAAATAGAACAGGCTGGCAAAGCTGGCGGCAGTCTCGGCAGCCACTCCGCGGCTCAGGGTCAGATAGCTGCTGGCCCACAGCCCGGCGGTGGTTTCCAGAGCACAGTAGCAGAAGAAACAGAGCATCACTTCCCGGGCGCCCGGCAGGGCAAACACCTGCCGCAAGCTCAGTGCCTGCGGGGCGGTTTCTTCGGTGCCGCTCTCCGTGCGACGCTCCTTCCACAGGGGCAGGCTGACCACCAGCACCACGGTGAGCAGGACCTGGAACAGGGCAATGGCCCGGTAGCCGACCGTCCAGTGCATTCCATGGGTCAGCGCCGCGCCCATGACCATGGGGCTCACCATGGTGCCGATGCCCCACATGCAGTGCAGCCAGCTCATATGGCGGCTTCTGTAGTGCAGGGCAACGTAGTTGTTCAGGGCTGCGTCCACGCTGCCGGCACCCAGCCCGTAGGGGATGGCCCACAGGCAGAGCATCCAGAACTGTGTGGAGATGGAAAACCCGAACAGCGCTGCGGCGGTCATGCCCACGCTGATGGCCGTGACCCTGCCGGTGCCGAGGGTCCGGGTCAGCCGGTCACTCTGCAGGCTGGAAAGGATCGTGCCCAGCGAGATGATCATGGAAAGGATACCCGCGCAGGACACCGGGACCCCCAGCTCCGGGTACATGGTGGGCCAGGCCGACCCCAGCAGGGAATCCGGCAGGCCCAGACTGATAAAAGCAGTGTAAATGATGGGCAAAAGAAGCGAGACCATAGGCTTGAGTTCCTCCCACAAGCATGCTATACTTGCAATGCCTCTTGTGCGTTGCTGTTATCATAATATCACACAATGTCACAGGGTGTTAGAAGAAAAACGGTCGTTTTTTTATGACAAAACCGGCGCAGAGGGCCCGGCAATGTTGAAAATCCGGAAAGGAACCCGTAGATGGCTCTGGCATTGAATTGCGGCATCCCATCCACACCGCAGGGGCGGGAGCTGGTGCAGCACGGCAGCGCACTGTTCCCGATTGCGTGCTACGAAGAACGGCTTACCTGCTATTCGGTGCCGTGGCACTGGCATGAGGATTTTGAGTATATCCTCGCCTACGAGGGCACCGTGACCGTGGGCGTGGACAAAAAGCGCATCTGTCTGGCGGAAGGCGAGGGCGTGTTCATCAACTCCGGCGTGCTCCATGCAGTGGAATTTGCGGCAGAAGGTCCCTCGATGCTGCGCAGCGGGGTGTTCCATCCGCGGCTCGTGGGCGGGATGGACACCATCTACTGGCAAAAGCTCATCCGGCCGCTGCTGCAGCCCGGTGTACCGTCCTATTTTCTGCTGAGCAAGGGGGAGCCCTGGCAGGCGGAAGTTCTGGCCCGGCTGTGGGAGGCCTGGCACGCTGTGGACGAAGAACCGGACGACTACGAGAACCGGGTTCGGTATCTGCTTTCGGCGGCGCTGCACACCCTCGCGGCCCACTGCCCGGTGGGCGAATGCCGCAGCTCCCGGCAGGAGCAGGTGGCGGCCCAGCGCATGAAACAGATGCTGCGTTTTGTGGAGGAACACTATGCCGAGGAACTGACCGTGGAACGCATTGCGGACAGTGTGGCCCTGAGCGAAAGCGCCTGCCTGCGCAGTTTCCGGCAGCTGCTGGGTACTACGCCCATCCAGTATGTGAAACAGTACCGCATTGAAAAAGCCGCCGGGCTGCTGCTGACCACCCGCCTGCGCACCGGCGAGATCGGGGCCGAGTGCGGCTTTACCGACCTGAGCTATTTTACAAAGACCTTCCGCGAGATCAAGCACTGCACGCCCCGGGAATACCGGCAGCGGTTTGCGGTGCAGGCCTGAGACAAACCAAAAGCGGATGCATCCCTTGACGGGAAGCATCCGCTTTTTTATAGAGCATCAAATTTTCAGTGCATCAATGGCCTGCTGCAGGTGCTGGTAAAACTGCCCCAGATGCCAGCCGTCCACAAAACGGTGGTTCACTTCCAGGCACATGCCCAGCGTCTCACGGCCATCTGCCGGGACATATTTGCCCCAGGTGATGCGGGGAATGTTGTCGTCCTTATCAAAGTCCCGCTCGTTGGTGCAGCCGGTCAGGTCGAACCACGGTGTACAGGAAAAATAGATCAGATCGTCCAACTCTCCGCTCTGGTCCAGAAAGGTCTGCTGGGCTTCGCTTTTGGCACGGGTGGTGCGGCAGAAGCTGTCCAGATCGCCCTCCTTCGGCAGCGTGACGATGTGGAACTGCTGGCTGCCGGGCTTCAGGTCGGTGAAGCTGGGCACGCGCTCATCCAGCAGCCAGACCTCCCCGCTGCGGATGGTATAGCGGAAGTTCTCCACGGCGTTGACCGCATCGGTCACCAGATACCCCAGTGCATAGTAAAAGGAAACGCCATGGGCCCTTGCGTAAGCATGGAGATTGGTCACATCCACTCGGAAGGTGACGCTGTAAAACGGCTGGGACACCGCCGAGAAAAACCGGAACAGCTCCGCCCGCGGCCAGACGGCAAGGTCAATTTTCTGCATGAGAGGTCACTCCATATCGTACAGCTTCATGGTTTCCGGGCTGCGGTATTCGTGCTTTTCGTAATAGCCGATCAGGGTGCCGTCGGCGTCCCGCAGGGCGACCATGTAGACGTCCTTGTTCTGTTTGACGTTGTGGTAGGTGTAAACAAGGTTGTGATTTTTGTCGGCGGCAAACCAGTCGATGACCCGCTGGATGGTCTGGCGGGACTGCGGATTGTGGCAGGTCAGTACGCTTTTGCCCAGCAGGGCAGCACCGCCATGCTTTGCATAGCTGGCAATGGCGGCGGGGTTCATATAGATGATGGTGTGTTCCAGGTCGCAGATCACGACCGCTGCACGGTCCTGATCCACGAGACTTTTGAAATAGGCATTCAGCTCCATGATTCATTCTCCTTTGGCAGGGTCCGGTTTGGTTTTGTCCAGTGCGTCAAACTGCTTTACGATCTGCGGGTCCTTCAGTTTGATGACCTTGCCGGAAAGATAGTGCAGGGTGTTTTCCTCCGGAATTTCCCGGAAGGTGATGCGCATGGCGCACAGGGCCTGCGTTTTTGTGCCGGTGCGCTCGTTCATTTTGCGGTTGCCGTATTTGATGTCGCCCAGCACGGGTTTGCCCAGATAGGCCAGATGGGCACGGATCTGGTGGGTGCGGCCGGTGACCAGGCCGATCTTGCACAGCGCAAAGGGCCCGGCCGTGCGCAGCACATCCACATCCGTGATGATCTGTTTGCGGTGTTCGTCCTGCGCCTGATGGGCGTGGATGCTCACCTTGTTGTTCTTTTCGTCGTGCTCCCACCATGCGGTGAAACGCCCGCTCTGGGGAATGCCCACCGTGATGGTATAGTACTCCTTCTTGAGCAGGTCGGTGCGGATGATCTCGTTCATGTCCCGCAGGGCGGCGTAGCTCTTGGCGGCAATCACCAATCCCTCGGTGCCGCGGTCCAGCCGGTTGCAGATGCCGGGCTTGAAGCGGTTTTCGCCGTGGGGGTCGTATTCACCTTTTTCGGCCAGATACTGGGTAAAGGCATCCACAAGGTTCGCGTCGCCAGTGCGGTCGCTGTGGCACAGCAGGTGGGTGGGCTTGTACAGCACGGCAATGTTGTCATCCTCATAAATCACGGTGACTTTGGGCTGCTTCGGCTGCTTTTTGGGCGCAGCCTTCGGCTCGGGTTTTGCGCCCTCCGGCGGGAAAAACTCATCGTTGATGTACAGCTCGATCAGGTCCCCGGCCTGCAGACGGTACTCCGGCGCGGCCTTTTTGCCGTTCACCTTCACCCGCTTGTTGCGGAAACTTTTGTACAAAAGGCTGGTGGGAAAATCGCGGGTCACGCTCTGCACAAAGCGCGACAGGCGCACGCCGTCGTCGTTGGTGGTGGCGGTATATTGTTTCATGCAATACTCCTTGCTTCTCAGAAAAAATAACTGATACTATACTAATACACAAAACCAGCCAAGTCAACGCATCCCGCCCTGAATATTTTGCCCCGGGGCTTGAGTTCCGTGCCGGAAATGGGTACTATAAAGAAAGAACGCTGAAAAGGAGAACCGCCATGGCAGAATACAAACGGCATCAGGGGCACCGCCAGCGCATGCGGGAGCGGGTGCAGAACTACGGGCTGGACAGTCTGGCCGACCATGAAGTGCTGGAATATATCCTGTATACGACCAATGCTCAGAGGGATACCAACGAGATCGCGTACAACCTGCTGGAGCGGTTCGGGGACTTTGCCTCTGTGCTGGAGGCCAGTGAGGAAGAACTATGCACCGTGGAGGGCATCGGCCCCACCTCGGCAAGACTGTTGCACATGCTGCCGCAGGTCAGCCGGTATTACGGGCGCAGCCGCACCGACGGAAAGCGCTGCTTCAAGACCACGGAACAGCTGGGCAGCTATCTGATGGAAAAATTTGCCTGGTCTGACTACGAGCGCGCCATGCTGGTCTCGCTGAGCACCCGCCGCCACATCAAAGCAGCGGTCTGGCTGCGGGAGGGCACCTCCGACCGGGTGAGCCTGGACGTGAAGGATGTGGTGGCCACTGCCATCAAGGGCGGCACCGACGCTGTAGTACTCTGTCACAATCACCCCAACGGAGTGGCTCTGCCCTCCATGGAGGATATGGAGGCCACTGGCAGCATTGCCCGGGCGCTGGGGCTGGTGAACATCCATCTGCTGGACCACTTTATCCTGACCGACACGGAGTGCTTTTCCATGCGGGATGCCGGGCGGCTGCCCATCTACGACTTCAAGACCGGCACACTTTTCTGGCCCTGAGTGCAGAATACCTGTTTACATTATAAAACTACTGTGCTATAATCACATTGAAAGATACAACCAATTGTGGTTCTTCGCCCGGCGGAGAGCCGGAGAGGAGAGCTGCAGTGGCAGACGAAAAATTTGAACTGGTGTCCTCGTATCAGCCCACCGGCGACCAGCCCCAGGCCATTGAAACGCTGGTGGAGGGGGTGCAGCGGGGTGACCGCTGCCAGACCCTGCTGGGCGTTACCGGCAGCGGCAAGACTTTTACCATGGCCAACGTCATCGCCCGGTGCAACCGGCCCACGCTGGTGCTGGCCCACAACAAAACGCTGGCAGCCCAGCTGTGCACCGAGTTCCGCTCGTTTTTTCCCAACAATGCGGTGGAGTATTTTGTCAGCTACTACGACTACTACCAGCCGGAAGCCTACATCCCCAGCACCGATACCTATATTGAAAAGGACAGCGCCATCAACGACGAGATCGATCGTCTGCGCCACTCGGCTACGGCGGCGCTTTCGGAACGGCGGGATGTGATCATCGTGGCGTCGGTGTCCTGCATCTACTCACTGGGCGACCCCATTGACTACCGCAGCATGGTCATCAGTCTGCGGCCCGGCATGCAGATGGAGCGGGATGAACTGTGCCAGAAGCTGGTTACCCTGCAATACGAGCGCAACGACGTAAATTTTGTCCGCAACAAGTTCCGCGTCCACGGAGATACGGTGGACATTTATCTGGCCTATATGAGTGAACTGGCCATCCGGGTGGAGTTCTTCGGGGATGAGATCGACCGCATCACCGAGTTCAACCCCCTCACCGGCACCAAGCAGAACGTGGTCAAGCATGTGGCCATCTTCCCGGCCAGCCACTACATTGTCAGCGCTGAGAAAAAGGCCGCCGCGCTGGAAAAGATCCGCGCCGAGTGCGACGCGCAGGTGAAGCAGTTCACCGCAGAGGGCAAGCTCATCGAGGCCCAGCGCATTGCCCAGCGCACCAATTACGACATTGAGATGCTCAACGAGGTGGGCATGTGCAAGGGCATCGAAAACTACTCGGCGGTGCTGTCGGGCCGTGCGCCGGGCAGCATGCCCACGACCCTGCTGGATTATTTCCCGGAGGATTTTCTGCTGTTTGTGGACGAAAGCCACGTCACCCTGCCGCAGGTGCGCGCCATGTACGGCGGCGACTACGCCCGCAAGAAAACGCTGGTGGAGTACGGGTTCCGTCTGCCGTCGGCCTTTGATAACCGCCCCCTCAAATTTGAGGAAGTGGAGTCCAAGCTCAACCAGATGATCTTTGTTTCGGCTACGCCCGGAGAATATGAGCGCCAGAACAGCACCCAGGTGGCCCAGCAGGTCATCCGTCCCACCGGATTGCTGGACCCGGTCATCTCGGTGCGCCCGGTGGAAGGGCAGGTGGTAGACCTTCTGGGCGAGATCAACACCCGCATTGCCCGGCAGGAGCGGGTGCTGGTGACCACCCTGACCAAGAAAATGGCCGAGGACCTCACCGACTACCTCACCGAACAGGGCATCAAGGTCAAGTATATGCACCACGAGGTGGACACCTTCGAGCGCATGGAGATCATCAAGGACCTGCGCTTGGGCAGCATCGACGTGGTGGTGGGTATCAACCTGCTGCGCGAGGGTCTGGACCTGCCGGAGGTGAGCCTGGTGGCCATTCTGGATGCCGACAAGGAAGGTTTTCTGCGCAGCGAGACCAGTCTCATCCAGACCATCGGCCGTGCTGCCCGAAACGCAGAAGGCATGGTCATCATGTACGCCGATGTGGTCACCGACAGCATGGACCGTGCCATCACTGAGACGGAGCGCCGCCGCGCCATCCAGATGGCCTACAATCAGGAACATGGCATCGTGCCCAGAACCATCGTCAAGGCCATTGCAGACAGCATCGAGATCAGCGACAAGGCCGAGAACGCCAAACGCAACACCCGCCGCATGGGTAAGATGGAGCGGGAAGCCGCCATTGAGCGTCTGACCCGCGAGATGAAGGAAGCCGCCAAGCTGCTGGAGTTCGAGCACGCGGCCTTCCTGCGCGACCAGATCGACCGCCTGCGCCGGGGCGAGAACCCCACCGTGGATTCGGCGGCCGAGACGGAGCGCAAACAGAACCATGCACAGACACAACGAAAAGGGAGAAAATACCTTGGCAAACGATAAGATCATCATCAAGGGTGCCCGCGAGCACAACCTGAAAAATGTAAACCTGACCCTCCCGCGGGAGAAGCTCATCGTCATGACCGGCCTGTCCGGTTCGGGCAAGTCGAGCCTTGCCTTTGACACCATCTACGCCGACGGCCAGCGCCGCTATGTGGAAAGCCTGTCCAGCTACGCCCGCATGTTCCTGGGCCGGATGGACAAGCCCGATGTGGACGAGATCACCGGCCTTTCCCCGGCCATCTCCATTGACCAAAAGACCACCAGCCACAACCCCCGCTCCACCGTGGGCACTGTGACCGAGATCTACGATTACCTGCGCCTGCTGTACGCCCGCGTGGGCGTGCCCCACTGTCCGGTGTGCGGCCGGGTCATCAGTCAGCAGACCGTGGACGAGATGGTGGACGCCGTCCTGAAGCTGGAAGATGGAACCAAGTTCATGGTGCTGGCTCCGGTGGTGCGTCAGCGCAAGGGCACCCAGCAGAAGGAGCTGGATGCCGCCCGCCGTGCCGGTTACGCTCGCGTGAAGATCGACGGCAATCTGTACGATCTGGATGAGGAGATCACGCTGGAAAAGAACATCAAGCACACCGTGGAGGTGGTGGTGGACCGCCTTGCCCTGCGCAAGGGCATCCGGGGCCGCCTGGCCGATTCGCTGGAAACGGCACTGGCCCTGACCGGCGGTGTGGCCGAGGTGGAAGTGGTCGGCGGCGAAGTGATGACCTTCAGCCAGAATTTTGCCTGCCCGGAGCACGGCATCTCCATCAGCGACCTGTCTCCCCGGCTGTTCTCCTTCAATAACCCGCTGGGTGCCTGCGAAAAGTGCACCGGCCTTGGCACCTTCATGCGGGTGGACGAGGAACGCATTCTGCCCAACCGGAACCTTTCCATCCGGGAGGGTGCCATCAAGGCCAGCGGCTGGTATTACGCTGAGGGCTCGGTGAGCGAGATGTACTATCTGGGCCTTGGCAAAAAGTACGGCTTTACGCTGGACACGCCCATCAAGGATATGAGCACCGAGGCGGTCAACGCCCTGCTCTACGGTACCAACGGCGAAAAGATCGAGATGCACCGCACCAACGAGTTTGGCAGCGGCGTGTACTACAACAGCTTTGAGGGCATCGTGGAGAATCTGGAGCGCCGCTTCCGCGAGACCAACAGCGAGTGGATGAAGGAAGAAATCGGCAGCTTCATGTCCGGTGTGGAGTGCCCGGGCTGCCACGGCCGACGCCTGAAACCGGTGGTGCTGGCCGTAACGGTCGGGGACAAGAACATCAGCGAATTCTGCGAGATGTCCATCCGGGAAGAGCTGGAATTCATCCGGGAAAACGAGCCGAACCTGACCGAAAAACAGAAGCAGATCGGCGGCCAGATCCTGAAGGAGATCAAAAATCGCCTGCAGTTTTTGCAGAGCGTGGGTCTGGATTATCTCACGCTGGCCCGGTCGGCGGGCACGCTGTCCGGCGGCGAGAGCCAGCGCATCCGCCTGACCACCCAGATCGGCAGCGCCCTTTCCGGTGTGCTGTATGTGCTGGATGAGCCCAGCATCGGCCTGCACCAGCGCGACAACGACAAGCTGATTGCTACGCTCAAAAATCTGCGCGACCTTGGCAATACGGTCATCGTGGTGGAGCACGACGAGGACACCATGCGCAATGCGGACTATATCGTGGACGTCGGCCCCGGTGCCGGTGTGCACGGCGGTGAGATCGTGGCGACCGGCAGTGTGAAGGATATCTGCAAGGCCAAACGCAGCATCACCGGCGACTATCTCTCCGGCCGCAAGCGCATCGAAGTGCCCCAGACCCGCCGCTCTGGCAACGGCAACTTCCTCACCGTGAAGGGCGCACAGGAAAACAACCTGCGCAACCTCGACGTAAAATTCCCGCTGGGTGAGTTCATCTGCGTGACCGGAATTTCCGGTTCCGGCAAGTCCAGCCTGATTAATGAGATCCTGTACAAAACGCTGGCCTGTGAGCTGAACGGTGCCCGCTCCCGCGCAGGCAAATGCGACGGGATAGAGGGACTGGAGTTTGTGGATAAGGTCATCGGCATCGACCAGCAGCCCATCGGCCGCACACCCCGCTCCAACCCTGCCACCTATACCGGGGTGTTCAACGATATCCGCACGGTGTTTTCCCAGACGCAGGACGCCAAAATGCGGGGCTACGGGCCGGGACGGTTCAGCTTCAACGTCAAGGGCGGCCGGTGCGAGGCCTGCGAGGGCAACGGCATCCTGCAGATCGAAATGCACTTTTTGCCGGACGTGTATGTGCCCTGCGAGATGTGCAAGGGTGCCCGCTACAACCGCGAAACGCTGGAAGTGAAATATAAGGAAAAGACCATTTCCGACGTGCTGAACATGACTGTGGAAGAAGCGGTGGTGTTCTTTGCCAACCAGCCCAAGATCGCCCGCAAGCTGCAGACCCTGCTGGATGTGGGTCTGGGGTATGTAACGCTGGGCCAGAGCGCCACCACCCTGTCCGGCGGCGAGGCTCAGCGTGTGAAGCTGGCCAACGAGCTGGCCCGCCGCGGCACCGGCAAAACGGTGTATATCCTCGACGAGCCCACCACCGGCCTGCACATCGCAGATGTGCACCGTCTGATCGAGGTGCTGCAGAAGCTGGTGGATGCCGGCAACACGGTCATCGTCATCGAGCACAATCTGGATCTGATCAAGTGCGCCGACCACATCATTGATCTGGGCCCGGAGGGCGGCAGTGCCGGTGGTCTGATCATCGCCGAGGGTACCCCGGAGCAGGTGGCCGAAGTGCCCGGCAGCTTTACCGGCCAGTACCTCAAGCCCCTGCTGGAAAAGGACAAGGCACTGCGGCAGGCAGCACAACAATAAAAAGAGCGCCGGTGCGTAAAAATCGGACTTTTTGCAAAAATACCCGAAAAAAATGCAAAAAATGGTTGACAAATGCCCCCACTCTGCGTATAATATCTCTTGTCGCCACGCTTCGGTAGGGAAGCGGAGCGCGATATCCGGGTGTAGCGCAGTTTTGGTAGCGCGCTTGAATGGGGTTCAAGAGGCCGTGAGTTCGATTCTCGCCACTCGGACCATTCAGAACCAACGATTTCATGTTAGAAATCGTTGGTTCTTTTTTGTTTTATCCCAGGGTCTCATTGAGGCTTGACCACAATTCTGACCACAAGGGAGGCAAGGCAGCGTGCAGCTGCCCGGAAAGAATGAAAATGCAAAACCGCAGCCCCTGCCAGGCAAGATGCTCCGGCAGGGGCTGCGGTTTTCAGGTGTGGGAAGGGTCTGGCCTTAGTCCCGGTGGGTCAGCTTGTTCAGCAGCATGACTGCCAGCACCAGGACGCCCATGACCAGAAGGATGCCTACCATGCCGATGACTAGGATAGGCAGGGTAGCGGTCCAGGAAGAAAGATGAAGCATAGGGGGACCTCCTTTAAACCAGCAGGGTCAGGATCAGTCCGCCTGCAATGACGGAAGCGATCTGGCCCGAAACATTGACGCTGATGGAATACATCAACAGGAAATTCTGGGGGTCCTCCTCCAGACCCATCTTGTTGACCACCCGGCCGCTCATGGGAAAGGCCGAGATGCCGGCAGCACCGATCATGGGGTTCAGCTTTTTGCCCTCCGGCAAAAAGAGATTCAGCAGCTTGGCAAACAGCACGCCGCCAGCGGTGTCAAAAACAAAGGCCACCAGGCCCAAGGCCAGGATCAGCAGGGTGTCGGGCCGGACGAACTTGTCGGCGGTCATCTGCCCGGCTACGGTCAGACCCAGCAGGATGGTGATCAGGTTGGCCAGCACGTTCTGGGCCGTTTCGCTGAGGGCGTTCAGCACGCCGCATTCCCGCAGCAGGTTGCCAAACATGAGGAAGCCCACTAGGGCAACGCTGGCCGGGGCTACCAGCCCGGCAATGACCGTGACCAGGATGGGGAACAGGATCTTGGTGAGCTGGGTCACCTTGCCCTGCTGGTAGGGCATAGAGATGCGCCGCTCCTTGCGAGTGGTCAGCAGCCGGATCACCGGGGGCTGAACGATGGGCACCAGGGCCATGTAGCTGTAGGCTGCCACCATAATGGCACCCAGGTACTGGGACCCCAGGGTGTTGGCCACAAAGATGGCGGTGGGGCCGTCGGCGGCACCGATGATGGCAATGGAGGCGGCGTCCTTCAGGTCAAAGAAGAACCCGGACAAAAACAGAGTGAAAAAGATGCCGAACTGTGCGGCTGCGCCAAAAAGCATCAGCCAGGGCTTTTCCAGCAGGGGGCCAAAGTCAATCATGGCACCAATGCCGATAAACAGCAGCAGGGGGAAAAGCTCGTTGGACATCCCGGCCTCAAACAGGGCGGAGATGGGGCCTACGGTGTCCCCTTGGGTGATGGCTCCGGAGCCGGGCAGGTTGACCAGAATGGCCCCAAAGCCCATGGGCAGCAGCAGGCTGGGCTCCATCTTTTTTGCAATGGCCAGGTAGATCAGCAGGGCACCAATGGCCCACATCACTACCATCTGCCAGGTCAGGTTCCCAAAGTTGGAAAAAAGACTGCCAAAGGTGTTCAAAAGGTTCATGCTTGTTCATTGCCTCCTTGTGCTTGGGTGCCGGGGCAAGAAAAAAGACTTCTGCCACAGCACAGTGTCTGTGACAAAAGTCTCAAGCCAACACATGGCATCGGGCATTGCTGCCGTGATGACGCTGCCATGCAGCGGCGCACCCGGTCCAGGACCCGGTGCGCCGCCCTTTACTCCCTTTTATCAGGTCTATTAAAACAGTCCCCGGCTGCCTCTGTCAAGGGGTAAAGGCAGCCTTTGCCAAATCTTATCTGCCCGTTACAGCTCATCGGGCTCCACACGGAGCATCCGGTAGTCCACCCCAACATGGGTCTGGACCAGGTGCAGGGACCCGGGCCGCTGCTCCGGGCAGAGATCCGGATCTGGGAACCAGGGGGCGTCTACCTCTTTTCTGCGCTTGGGGGAGGGGTTCTTCACGGCGCGGCCGCAGCAGACCACCAGCTCCAGGTGCTGCAAGGCCCACAGATCCTCCAGCGGGTTTTCGCGCGTCACGATGAAGTCTGCGCTCTTGCCGGGCGCGACTGTATGTAGCATTGAGGGAGTTGTAGCAATTATCATTATATTTTAAGAATCGCACCTGTAAGGGTGTTGTACGCGATGGTTTCGGAATAGCTGCTGTGGAAGTTGAGATTTTCGTTGCTGCTTAAGAAAACATTGCATTTTGAGACGAAAAAGGTATACTTATACTGGAGAAATCTATTTGATGGACAGGAGATTTCATATGATTTTGAGCGCAAAGAAATATGTGGCAGCGTTACTGGTTTTTGTATGCGTGTGTATGATATTTTCTCCCCTGACTGCATATGCAGCCGAGGACAGTTCGCAGCATGAAACTGTCAAAGTCGGTTTCTTTGCCATGGATGGTTATCATGTGATGGATGAAGAAGGCAACCGCAGTGGGTATGGCTATGATTTTCTTCGGCTGATGGCCCGTTATTGGGATGTGGATTACGAATATGTCGGATATGATAAGAGCTGGGATGATATGCAGCAGATGCTTGAAGATGGCGAGATTGATATGGTAACATCTCCCCGCAAAACACCGGAAAGAGAAGAAAAGTTTGGTTTTTCACGTCCGATCGGAACCAATAATGGGATTCTGACCGTCCGCAGTGACAACAGCACGATTGTGGATGGCAATTACAGTACTTACAACGGTATGCGTGTGGCACTTTTGAACGGAAGCTCACGAGATAAAGAGTTTGCGGATTTTGCAGGCAATAAAGGATTTACATATGATCCATTTTATTTTGATACGACAGCAGAGATGGAGGAAGCTCTTCAGAGCGGAAATGTTGATGCGATTGCTGCCACTTCTATGAGGAAAACAAACAATGAGCGTATCGTGGATAAATTTGACAGCAGCGAGTTCTATGTCATTGTTAAAAAAGGTAATACAGAATTGCTGAATGAGATCAATTATGCAATCGACCAGATGAATGCAGTTGAGGGTGACTGGAAAACGACACTTTATAATAAAAATTATGAAAGCATACAAACTAAGAATCTGGAATATACGGAGAAAGAAAAAAGTATAATTTCACAGTATTCCAAGGACAACCCGCTTCATGTTCTGTGTGATCCGACCCGTTATCCATATTCTTATAATGAAAATGGTGAGATGAAGGGGATTATCCCGGATTACTTCCGGAAAATTGCAGACTATGCCGGGATTTCCTATGAGTTTCTTACACCTGCCACCAGAGATGAGTATATTGCTTATCAGAAAAATAAGGAAACCACAGATATAAGCATCGATGCACGCCTGGAAACAGATAACTATGCAGAGGCGAAAAAATGGGGGATTACGGCACCTTTCATTACGATGCAGATGGCAAGGGTGACACGGCGTGACTTTGATGGGAAAATTAATGTTGTTGCTACTGTTGACCAGACAGCATCCAATTCAATTGAAGATGCAATGGCACCCGGTGCAGAAAAACTGATGTGCAGTACCTGACAGAAAATGATGGAAGCTGTCCGTAAGAGGAAAGCAGATGCTGCCTTCGTCTACTATTACATGGCACAGGCGTTTGTGAACAGTGACACTACGGGAACCATGGCATATACTCTGCTGGAACAGCCTACATTCACCTACCGCATGGTGATTTCATCAACTGAGAACCATGCGCTGGCTGGTATTCTGACGAAAGCAATGTATGCCATGCCTCAATATCTTGTTGAAGATCTTGCAGCACAGTATACCACATACAAAGCAACAGAGCTGACAGTTGTTGACTGGATCCGTCTGCATCCTGTTGTTACTGTTTTAGTTCTTCTTATTTTTGGATGGCTGCTGACTGCTATGGCTGTGACAATGGTGCATCTCAGTGCAAGAAAAAAAGCTCAGAAGGCGGCCCAGGAGAAAGCTGAGGAAATGGCGGAACTGGCAGAGCATGCACAGGCTGCAAACAAGGCAAAAACAGCATTTTTGTCACATATGTCCCATGATATGAGGACACCGATGAATGCAATCATAGGATTTACCGGTATTGCAATGAAAAATAATCCGTCAGACGAAGTAAAAAATTGTCTGGAAAAGATCGACGAAAGCTCAGAGTATTTACTGTCGCTGATCAATGATGTATTAGATCTGACCCACATCGAAAGTGGAAAAGTGAAATACAATCCGGTACCGGCGGATGTGAAAAACATTACCGATTCTGCATTGGATATTATAAAAGGCTTTCTTACGAACAGGGATATCAACTTTAAGATTCAGTGTGAAGATGCAAAGATTCCAAATGTACTTGCGGATCCTGCACGCCTGCGCGATGTGCTGGTCAATATTCTGAGCAATGCCGTAAAATTCACTCCGGATGGAGGGACGATTACATTTGAAGCCCGGTGTCAGGAAAAGGGCGGGGATGGATATATAAATATGCATTACCGCATTTCGGATACTGGTATTGGCATGAGTGAGGAATTTACAAAAGAAGTTTTTGAGGAATTTGCACAGGAAGATTCCGATGTGAGAACGCAGTACCATGGAGCTGGACTGGGGATGGCTATCGTAAAGAAGTATGTAGATATGATGGGTGGAACCATTTCCGTGCAGAGTAAAAAGCATGAGGGAACCACATTTACTGTGGATATTCCTTTGGAAATTACAGATAAGGAATGGAATAAGTCAGACCCGGTTTTTTCGGAAAAGGTAGATCTTACAGGTGTGAATGTCCTTCTTGCGGAGGATAATGAACTGAATGCAGAGATTGCTACCGTGCAGTTGGAAGAGTTCGGGATGAATGTAGAAAGAGCTGTGGATGGAAAGAATGCTGTTGAGGTTTTCAGAAATCATCCGAAAGGCACATTTGATGTGATCCTGATGGATGTCATGATGCCTGAAATGAATGGTTATGAAGCGACAAAAGCAATCAGGGCAATGAATGACAGACCGGATGGAAAAAACATTCCTATTATAGCAATGACAGCTAATTCATTTGCAGAAGATGTTCAGGCATCACTGGATGCAGGAATGAACGCACATTTGTCAAAGCCGATTGTGATGGATGAAGTTATAAAAACGATTTTAAGGTATGTACGATAAAAGAGCGAATTTGTTAAAATGACGAAAAGACATCATTCCCAAAAGCGTGTATACCATCGACCGGACCGACGGGCGGATCAACGGCATCAAATCTAAAATCGGCGGTACGGAAATGAACTCAAACTGCGACCGTCTGGGGCGGAGAAAGATTGGGAAAAATGAAAAACTTTGGAACGAGCGAAACCATGCAGACGCTGATGCGGAAAAGCGTCTGTGCGCTGCTGTGCCTGCTGCTGTTGCTGTCAGTCGTGCTCCCTGTGAAAGCTGCCGCGGAAACCGCCCCTGCAAAGGTCGTCCGCGTTGGTTCGTTTGAGGACACCTTCAACTATGTCAACGAGAAGGGCGCAAGAAAGGGCTACGGCTACGAATTGCTGCAGACCTTATCCGGCTATACAGGCTGGCAGTTCGAGTATGTGACCTGCGACTGGTCAAACTGCTTCGAAAAACTCAAAAACGGCGAAATCGACATCATGGGCGCTATTTCCTATACGGAGGATCGCGCTGAGGAGATGCTGTTTTCGGACGAACCGATGGGGGAGGAAAAATATTACCTCTACGCCGATCTCTCGCGCGCAGACATCTCCGCTTCCGATTACAAAACGCTGAACGGCAAAAAGATCGGCGTTCTGATGGGAACGGAGCCGGAAGTGATGCTGACCGAGTGGGAAGAAAAATACGGCCTGGAAACGGAACACGTCAACATCTCCAACAACGAGGATGTGAAGCAAAAGCTGGCAAATCACGAGATCGACTGCTTTGTTTCGCTGGAAGAATCCTTCTGGGCAGAGCGTGGCATCTCGACCATAACCCGCGTGGGAAAATCCGGCATCTACTATGCGCTCAACAAAAACCGGCCTGATCTCAAGGAAGAACTGGACAATGCGATGCGCGCGTTGGACGAAGCGGCTCCTTTTTATACGGCGGATCTGTATAAAAGATATTTCTCGCTGGATTATATTCCTATCCTTACGGGTGAGGAAAAGGCGTGGCTCAAAGAGCACGGTGCGATCCGGATGGGCTTTCTGACGAGTGATCGCGGCGTCAGCACCTATGACCCTGCCACCGGGGAGTTTACCGGGGTAATCACGGACTATATTCAGTTTGCAGCAGATTGTCTGGGCAATCAGGAACTGGAATTCCAGCTGGTCGGCTATGACAGCAAGGAAGCAGAACTGGATGCGCTGAAATCGGGCGAGATCGACATGATCTTCCATTTCGACCAGAGCCCCAATCTGGCGGAAGAGTATCACTTTGCCTGTACCAACACAACATGGACCTCCAACCTGATGGCGGTCACGAACCAACAGCACTTTAACGAAAACAATGTAAACCGCATTGCCGTTCCCCAAAACAAACTCTCCCTGAAAAAGTACCTTGCGTTTTATTATCCGCAGTGGGAGATCGTGGACTGCGATACACAGGAGGATGCCGCAAAGCTGGTCAAAGATGGACAGGCGGATTGCTTTGTTACCGGGATCAGCAGTGAGAATAAATACAGCAAGAAATACAGCTTTTACAGCGTTCCGCTGTTGAACCCTGTAAAATCCTGCTTTGCGGTCAATAGCGGAAACCGCAGCCTGTTGTCCATCCTGAACAAAACGATCAAGGCAATGCCTGTTAATATGCTTGCCGGCGCGCTTGCGATGTATAAGAGCTCCGCGCGGAAGGTTACCCTGAGCGATTTTATAAAGGATAACTTCTTTATGGCTCTGCTGGTCAGCAGCATTGCGGTTGCAGCCATTCTGCTCACGATCCTGAAGCTGCTGCGGAAGGCGCGTAAAGCCGAAGCTGCTGCAAGAAAAGCCGCAAGCGATACGCAGGAACTGAATGCAAAATTGCAGGTCGCTGTGGAAAACGCCGAGAGCGCGAACCACGCCAAATCCACCTTCCTGTTCAATATGTCGCATGATATCCGCACGCCCATGAACGCCATTATCGGTTACGCAGACCTTGCCTCCCGGCATCTGGACGACCCTGCAAAGCTGAAAAATTACATGGAGAACATTCAGGTGTGCGGACAGAACCTGCTGATGCTGCTGAACAATGTTCTGGATCTTGCCCGAATCGAGAACGATAAGACGGAGATGGAGTATTCTGTTTCGGATATCGAGAAGGATTTCCGTAATTGCGTTGCCATGTTCCGGAATCAGGCAGACAGCAAGGGGCAGACGCTTATGGTGACAACACAGCTGCAGTATCCGTATATCTATGCGGATATTCCGCACCTGACCGAGATCTGTACAAACCTCGTCAGCAACGCTGTCAAATACACGGGAGCCGGCGGCACGATCCGCTGCGATGTTACGCAGAAGCCCGGAGAAAAAGAAGGCTGGTGCGATACGGTGATCACGGTTGCCGATAACGGCATCGGGATGTCGCAGGAGTTTCAGAAGCACATTTTTGAACCGTTTGAACGGGAACGTACGTCCACCGTCAGCAAGGTGGAGGGCAGCGGCATCGGGATGGGTATCGTGAAAAAGCTGGTCGGGCTGATGGGCGGCACCGTGGAAGTGGAGAGCAGGATCGGTGTTGGCTCCACGTTTACTGTGACCATTCCCTGCCGCATTGCGTCCGAGGATGAAACACAGGCGAAACGAGAAACAAACCCTTCGGATCAAAAGTGCCTGTGCGGCACAAGGATCCTGCTGACCGAGGACAACGACCTCAATGCGGAGATCGCCGTCGAGCTGCTGCAGGAAGAAGGCTGTACGGTAGACCGCGCAAAAGATGGTGTGGAATGTGTGGATATGCTGGAAAAAGCTGCGAACGGAACGTATCAGTTGATCCTTATGGACATCCAGATGCCGGTGATGAACGGCTATGATGCGGCAAGAAAAATACGTGGGCTGGACGACCCCCAAAAAGCAAATATCCCCATCATCGCTATGACGGCAAATGCTTTTACCGAAGATAGACAGGTGGCACTGGATGCCGGAATGAACGACCATATCGCAAAGCCGATCAATATGAATGTTCTTGTGCCGACTTTGCGGAAATACCTTTGATGCGGACAGAAAGCTGTCGCACATAAAAACGACCAGTAGACTGCAGTTCACAATCATTCTGCTGCCTTTATAGACTGCGGTCTGCTAATTTCTGCAAGGGAGCATGAAAATGATCCTCCATATCAAACTGCTGCTAACAATGTTAATACGTCCTAACATCGTCAAAAAATATTGAAAAACCCCGAAAGCGTGCTACAATATATAGATAAAGAGCCCGTCTCGCTTAAGGGGATGGGCGCTCAGATAGGAAACACAGAAACGAGGGGTAACTATGTTTGATACAAAAAAGCTCGCACTGTTTTTGGGCGGTGTAGTGTTCGGCTCTGCCGGCTTCAAGGTGCTGTCCAGCAAGGACGCCAAAAAGGTCTACACCCAGACCACCGCTGCGGTGCTGCGGATGAAGGACTGCACCATGCAGACCGTGAATAAGGTGCAGGAGGAAGCAGGGGACATCCTTGCTGATGCAAAGGCCATCAACGAGAGCCGTGCCGCCGAGGCTGCACAGGAGGTCATCGAGGATACGGCTGAAGAAGAGCAGCCCGCAGAGCAGACTGCACAGTGATACAACGCAGCGGAGCCGCCCTCGGGCGGCTCTTTTTTACGCAGAGGGGTAAGAGAAGCAATGAAATGTACGATCTTGCATGAAGGGAAGGGACGGATGCGGGTGCATGTCTGCACCGTGCGAATGACCCTGCACCGGGCAGATGTGCTGGAAGCCTACCTGAACGGGCAGGACAACATCCAGAAAGCCACTGTCTACGAGCGCACCGGAGATGTGGTGCTGACCTATCGGGGCAGTCGGAAGGATGCCGTCGCCCTGCTGGCTGCCTACCGCTTTGACAACGCAGAATTAGAGGTGCTGGTCACCTCCCACGACAGCCGGAAGATCAATCAGGAATATCAGGAAAAGATGGTCAGCCTTGTGGCAGGCCGGATGTTCCGCAATGTGTTCCTGCCTGCGCCCATCGCAGCGGCCTATACGGTGTGGCGCTCCATCGCCTTTGTCTGGAAGGGCGTCCGCTGCCTGCTGCACCGCAAGCTGGAAGTAGAGGTGCTGGACGCTCTCAGCATCACCGCCTCCCTCCTGCGGGGGGATTACAGCACCGCAGGGTCGGTGATGTTCCTGCTGACGGTGGGCAGCCTGCTGGAGGAGTGGACGAGGAAAAAGAGCTTGGACGACCTTGCACGCAGCATGGCCCTGAACGTGGATAAGGTCTGGGTGCGGACCCCCCAGGGGGAGGTGCTGGTGCCGTTGCCCTGCGTTCACGCCGGGGACGAAGTGGTGGTGCGCTCCGGCAACATGATTCCCTTGGACGGTGTGGTGCTGGAAGGGGAGGCCATGGTGAACCAAGCCGCCCTCACCGGAGAATCTATGCCGGTACGCAAGACCACCGGTGCCACCGTCTACGCCGGAACGGTGGTGGAAGAGGGCGAATGTGTCCTTGTGACCAAGGCCGAGGGCGGTGCCAACCGCTACGATAAGATCGTAGCCATGATCCAGGAATCGGAAAAGCTCAAGTCCGGCACCGAGAACCGGGCCTTGCAGCTGGCCGACCGTCTGGTGCCCTGGTGCCTTGCCGGTACAGTGGCTACCTACGCCTTGACCCGCAACGTCACCCGGGCTATCTCCATTTTGATGGTGGACTTCTCCTGTGCGCTGAAGCTCTCCATGCCGCTGGCGGTGCTCTCTGCCATGCGGGAGTGTGGGGAATACCATATCACCGTAAAGGGCGGCAAGTATCTGGAAGCGCTGGCGCAGGCGGACACCATCGTGTTTGATAAGACCGGCACCCTGACCCACGCCACCCCTCAGGTGGTGCAGGTGGTGCCCTTCTCTGGCTGCGAGGAGCAGGAGGTATTGCAGCTGGCCGCTTGTCTGGAAGAGCATTTCCCTCATTCCATGGCAAACGCCGTGGTCCGTGCCGCCAAGGAGCGGGGCATCTCTCACGAAGAGATGCACTCCGAGGTGGAATACATCGTGGCGCACGGCATTGCCAGCCGGGTAGGCGGCACGCGGGTGGTCATTGGCAGCGCCCACTTCATTTTTGAAGATGAGGGCTGCACCATCCCGGCAGAGGAACAGGCAAAGTTCGATGCGCTGGACCCGCAGTATTCCCACCTGTATCTGGCAGCGTCCGGGGTACTGGCGGGGGTCATCTGCATCGCAGACCCCCTGCGCCCGGAGGCGGCACAGGTGCTGCATAAGCTCCGGAAGCTGGGCATCACCCAGACCGTCATGATGACTGGCGACAGCGACCGCACCGCCCGTGCCATTGCGGCGCAGGTGGGGGTAGACCGCTGCTTTGCGGAGGTGCTGCCGGAGGATAAAGCCGCCTTTGTCCGTGATGCCAAAGCCGAGGGACATACGGTGGTGATGATCGGCGACGGCATCAACGATTCGCCTGCCTTGTCGGCGGCAGATATCGGCATCGCCATCCATTCCGGTGCCGCCATTGCCCGGGAGATCGCTGATGTGACCATCCGTGCCGACAGTCTGGAAGAGCTGGTGACCTTAAAAGCCATTGCCAACGCCCTGCAAAAGCGGGTGGGCAGCAATTACCGCTTTGTCCTCAGCTTCAACTCCGCCCTGATCCTTCTGGGCGCTCTGGGCATCCTGCCCCCGGCTACCAGCGCCATGCTGCATAACCTTTCCACCCTTGGCATCAGCCTACGCAGCATGACAGACTTGCTGGAGCAGAAGAACGAAGGATAAAAATAACCGAAAATCTCGCATAAAGCAAGAAAGCATCTGCAACATTCGCTTCTGAATTTCAGAACACAGCGAATTCGTTGCAGATGCTTTTATTTTTAGCAGGCTCGCCCTCTCAGGCGCTTACGCACCAGCTCTCCCAAAGGGAGAGGTGTCACCGAAGGTGACGGAGAGGGCGAGGACGCTACCCTTCAGATAAACCGGCAAAAGCCCAGCCAGCAGCCCAGCAGGAAGAAGAGCAGCGCCTTCGCCAGTACCGGCAGCCACAGGCTCTTGCACAATGTCCTATCCCACCGGCAGATGTTCTGTTTAGGGCAGGTGCCCACGCAGGCTTCACAGGCGATGCACTCCCCGCTGTGCAGGCTGCTTTCCTCCAGCTTCAGGCACACCGGGCACTGCTGCTTGCAGGCATTACAACCCGGGATGCAGCCATCGCTCTGCCGGTGCAGCCGCGCAAAGGGCAGCACCGGCAGCAAGGCGAACACCGCTCCCAGGGGGCAAAGAAACTGACAGAAGAACCGGGGCTGCACCGCCATACCCAGCAAAATGAGCACAAACAGCACAATGCCTACGCCGAAGCCCTCCGGCGGCAGACGCAGAGCTGTCAGGCGGGAAAACACCTCCCACGGGCTTGCGCCGGTCAGCAGCTTTTCCTGCCGGGTCACATACAGCGCCACCAGTCCTGCCAGCAGCAAATATTTGACCTTCTGCCCCCAAAGCACCGCCCGCTCCGGCAGACGGAGCTGCTTTTTGCGGTGGAACAGCTTTTTCTGGATAAGCCCGGACAGTGCCCAGACGGCATCACCCAAGCTGCCAAAGGCGCAGGCGTATCCGCAGAAAAACCGGTCGAACAGCAAAGTGAAGCCGCACAGCCCTAGCAGAGAAAGCGTGAAGCTGTCCGCTGTGAGCACCTCGCCCGCACCGATGTGCAGAAAGATCTGCTTTACCCCGGAAAACCCGGCCACGAACGCGCCCGGCATGGACACAAAGAAGAACAGCTGCACCCCGGCGCGCAGCCATGTACGGCGCTTTTGGTCCCGCTGACGCTGCTGCGCCGCCGTCAAAGGCTTTGTCTGCATTTTTTCCATCATCCTGCCGCCTTTCCCAGTGCGTCCTCGACTGCACCGATGAGACCTTCTGCCGTGAGGGTAGCGCCGGAAACGGTATCCACCTCAGCAGACTGCACTGCCAGCATCTCGTCCAGCAAAGGCAGCGCCTGCTTATAGTAGGGCTTATCCTCGCCGGAGGCATCCAGCACCGCAATATCGGTCATTTTTCCGTTCTGGATGGTCACCGACACCCGGATGACATCGCCAAAACCAAAGGCGCTGCCCTCATAGGTGCCGTCCCGGTAGCCGCTTTGGGTCTGCTCTGCCTGCGCTGCGCTCTGCGCCTGCAAAACGGAAGCGTTGTAGGCTTCCACCTCAGCGATCTCCTGCTTGCGCTGGCTCACCGCTGCTGCCCGGACCAACGCCACCTGCTGGTATTGCCATAGTACCCCCAGAATCAGCAGCAGGTTCACCGCCCGGAGAAGAAAATTCTTGTATTTCATTCCGCTGCTCCTTCCGTTTCAGGTTCGGTTTCTGTTTCTTCCGGCGGCAGTGCCGCCTCGGATGCCGGCAGCACTTCCTCAGAAGATACCGGTTCCGGTTCAGAGGATGCCGGTGCATCTGCCGGGAAAAGCTGCTGCCACACTTCTTTCAGCCATGCGGGAACGACGCTCTTTTCTTCCGGATGCGCTACCTCCACGGTGGGCGCAGTGACCAGCGTTTCCTCGGATTTTGCTGCATCGGACGGTACGGCTTCTTCTGCCGCTTCTTCCGATGCTGCCTGCTCCGGTTCGGCTTCCTCTGCCGGGGCAACAGCCGCCTTTGCCAGTGCCAGCTTGACCGCATTCAGGATGCCGGTAGAGGAGTAGGTAGCACCGGAAACGGCATCCACGTTGGGGCTCTGCCCTTCCAGAATGGCAGGGATGACTTGCTTGGCCCGGGAGAGATATTCCTCCTCGTCCTCGGCGCTCAGGATCGTGATATCCGTGATCTGATCCTCTGCCACCGTGACCTGCACCGTGATCCTGCCCTCAAAGCCTATGGCTTCGGCAGTGTAGATGCCGTCCAGGTAGGTGGAGGGAGCCGTAAATTCCTCCACCACCAGCGGTGCGGTGGGCTTGGGCTGGGGCGGCAGGGGGTTATTCACCACCTCGCCGGTCAGGGCGTTCTGCACCGCGCCCAGAATGCCCCGGCTGGTGTAGGTTGCCTCGGAAACGGCATCCACCTCCCAGCTCTGGGCCTCCACCACGGTGGTCAAAAGCCGCTTGGCGCGCCGCAGGAATTGCTTGGTCTCGTGGGAGGCATCCAGAATCTCCACCTCCGTGATGCTGCCGTTTTCCATGGTGACCTGTACCCGGACGGTGCCGCCGTAGCCCCGGGAAGAGCCGACATAAACGCCGTCGGCATAGGGCAGTTTGGGCAGTACTTCTTCCTCCGCTTCGGAGGAAGCGGCTTCCACCGGCTGCTCCACCACAGCCGTCAGTCTTTCCGGTACGGCAGCCAGCACCGGCACGGTGCGGGGCAGGGCAAAAAGCACGGCAGCTGCAGCCGCCACCGCCGGGAGCAGCTGCACCAGCGGCAGCAGCGCTTTGCATCGTTTTTTGTTCATTCCATCTTCTCCTGACACGGAAAAGCAAGGCCGCCTGTTTCAAGCGACCTTGCCGTTTTGTGCTATATGTTGGCTGAATCAGGCAGCCTTCCGTAAACTTACAGTGCCACGCTGACCGGCAGGACATACACGCCGTCGGCGGTGTAGAAGGTGATCTGAGTAACAGTCTTACCGATGATGGATGCAAAGTAAGAATCATCGTCATTGAAGCCCAGCTTGGTACCATGCCAGATGTTGGTCACATGATGCAGGCCGTA
>OLPN01000670.1_pt1 | contig 34304 bp, 25 predicted proteins | sample 1672601 | NCBI WGS metagenome assembly OLPN01 (sample SAMEA3136704, study PRJEB25190) | human gut metagenome | reverse complement strand
CTGCTCCGGTGTGGCGATGTGGGTCCGAGTGCTGCGGGTAGTTGAGCCGATTTCGAGCGGGGCCGCCATGCTTGTGCCAATATGAGGCATGACTCTTCGCTGTAGCGCATAATCGGGTAGACGCGCTACAATAGTTCGATACATTTTCTATTGGCTGGAAGGCAATGATGGCAAGTAACGATATGGATTTGGCAAAGATCGAGCAGGGCGTGCGCCTGATTTTAGAGGGCGTTGGCGAAGACCCGAATCGCGAGGGGCTGCTTGAAACCCCAGCTCGCGTGGCCCGTATGTACGAAGAATGCTTTGCTGGTCTGCATCAAGACCCAGCCGTTCATTTTGAAACGCTTTTCGACGAACACCACGATGAAATGGTGATCGTTCACGACATCCCGTTCTTCTCCATGTGCGAGCACCACCTGGTACCGTTCTTCGGCAAGGCCCATATCGCATATCTGCCTTCCGAATCGGGCAAGATCTGTGGTATTTCCAAGCTGGCTCGCCTGGTTGAGGTGTACGCCCGCCGTCCTCAGGTACAGGAGCGCCTTACCTCGCAGGTTGCCGATACTTTGGTAGAGCAGCTGAACCCCCGCGGCGTTGCCGTGGTTATGGAAGCAGAGCATCTGTGCATGAGCATGCGCGGCGTTAAGAAGCCCGGTGCGAAAACGGTCACCAATGCCATGCGTGGTATATTCAAGGAAGATGCTGCGACGCGCGCAGAGGCGCTGTCGCTTTTGATGGGACGCTAAGTTCCCGCAGGTAGGCCGAAGCTTTCGCAAGGAGCGGAAGCAAAGCGAAAGGAATCTTTCATGCGTTGTGTTATCTCGGTTTTGGGTAAAGACCGCGCCGGTATCGTAGCTGGCATTTCGGGCGTCCTGGCAGAAAAGGGCGCAAGCATCGACGACATCAACCAGACCATTCTGGATAGCATCTTCAGCATGACCATGCTGGTTCGTCTTGATACCGACACCGCTGGCTTCAACGAGGTTCAGGAAGCACTCGCCAAGGAAGGCGAAGAGCTGGGCGTTCAGGTAATTGTTCAGCGCGAAGACGTATTCCAGTTCATGTACAAAATCTAAACAGGAGGCGAAGCTCAGTGAGCGAAAACTGTCGGACGAGCGCAGGGGAAACGCAGCAAGGCACCTCGTGTGCGCCATTGGCAGGTGAAACGTTCGCTGCTTTCGTTGACACCATAGCTGCTCTGCGCGCTCCGAACGGCTGCCCGTGGGACCGCGAGCAAACCCATGAATCCATCGCCCGCAACATGATCGAAGAGGCGTACGAGGCTGTCGATGCTATCGAACAGCACGACGCGACGCATCTTCGTGAAGAGCTGGGCGATGTTCTTTTGCAGGTGGTTCTGCAAAGCCAGATCGCCGCCGATGCGGGCGAATTTACCGTGGCGGATGTGTGCCGTGATGTGAATGCGAAGATGATTCGCCGCCATCCGCATGTGTTCGGTGAAGCAGCTGCGGGCTCTGCCGAAGACGTGCTTTCCATTTGGGACAACGTGAAGCTCGCCGAAAAGAGCGCCGCCGATGCCCAGGCTGAAGAGCCCGAGGGGTTGCTGGACAGCGTGCCCGCTAGCTTCCCAGCGCTGCTCCAAGCTTACAAGATTTCCCGTAAGGCGGTTGCAGCCGGGTTCGAGTGGGACACCGTCGAAGACGTGTGGGCCAAGGTGGAAGAAGAGATTGCCGAATTCAAGCAGGCATGCCGCTCCTATGACGCTCAGGCGAAGGAGCTGGAGTTTGGCGATGTGCTGTTTTCCCTGGTGAACGTGGCGCGCAAAGAAGGTATCGATGCTGAAACGGCTCTGCGTGCCACGTGCCGCAAGTTCCGTGAGCGTTGGGCCTTTATGGAAGGCGCTGCATGGGGTCAGGGCAAGCGCATCGAAGAACTGGATATGGATGAAATGCAGCAACTGTGGGATCAGGCCAAGATGCTGCACGTAGGTGAAGCGTCCCATGACTAAGCTCTATTCGCGCACGGTGGCGCTGAACACCGATATTGTTGACGCTTTCTGCGTGTTGCAGAAGGGCTTTACCGATCAGTTTGTGTACTACGACAAAGAACGCCCCATACGCTATTTGGGCCTGGGTCGTTGCATTGCCTTAGCAACGCTGGGCGAAGCCGATGTGGTAAGCCAGGATGCAGGGTTCGCGCCGGTGTTCTTTTCGTTCAACCGTTTTGATGCCGAAAACCCCAAGCCTGCCGACGACATGATGACGGCTTTCCCGCGTTTGCGCTTGATGCTGCCCGAATTGGTGCTTATCCAAAACGAGCAGGGATCGTTCTTGCAGGTGAACAGCTTGGGGCCCGTGTATCAGGGCAGGGTTGATCGCTTCGTGCGCCATGCCGAGGAAGCAAAACCCCGCACCCATCGCACCATGGCATATTCGTTGCAGCGCGACTCGTTTGACGAGTGGCAACGCATCATGGACATGGGGCTTGGCCGCATCGCGTCGAGAAAGATTGAGAAACTCGTGCCTTCGCGTCGCATCGAGCTTACGGCCGAACAGCCGTTTTCGTCGAAGGATGTGCTGGTGAACCTGATCGACGGCAGCGCCCGCGGCACGGTGTTCCTGTATCGTTACGGCGATGTGTTCTTCTGCGGCTGCACGCCCGAGCTGCTGCTGCGCAAAAAGGGGACGCACGTGGAAAGCATGTGCCTTGCTGGCACGTGCCCGCACGGCGAAACGCCGGAAGAGCAGAAGGCCTTGGCAGACGAACTGCTTGGCAGCGAAAAGAACCGTCGCGAGCACGAATACGTAGTGAAATTCATGCGCGAAGTGTTCGCCCGCAACTGCTATAACGTTGATATCCCCATAACGCCGCAGATCAAGGTGCTGAAGCATGTGCAGCACCTGCATACGCCTGCAGCGGCGCAGGTTATGGAGGGCACCACGCTTATGGGCCTTGCCAGCCAGCTGCATCCTACCCCGGCGCTTTCTGGCACCCCGGTGGGCGAAGCGCTGATGACGCTGCGTGAAGCCGAGGGCTACAATCGCGGCTTCTTCGGTGGCGCGGTGGGCTATGTGAACGCCGATGGCGATGGGGAATTTTCCGTGGCTATCCGATCGGGTGTTTTCGACGGTGAGCGTGGTTGGCTCTATGCTGGGTGCGGCATTGTGGAAGGCAGCGATGCTGCTGCGGAATTCAACGAGATCGATCTGAAGCTGAAAACCATCTTGAGTGCGTTTGAAGCACCCGAGGACGAAGGGGACGAATAGGCCATGGCGGAAAAGGAAGCGGATTTGCAGGTTGACGAAGAGGACCAGGCAATCGATGCGCCCGAGCTTGCCATTGCGCAAAAGAAGCGTGCGTTGGGCACTTATGTGGGTGCGTTCTTCGATGAGCTGATGCGCGCTGGCGTGCGCGATGTGGTGGTAAGCCCTGGCTCGCGTTCCACCCCGCTTTCGATGGTTGCCCACGAGGCTCATGCGCGATTCGGATCGGCGTTCAACTTGTACTTGGATATCGACGAGCGCGGTGCCGCCTTTTTTGCTTTGGGCATTGCTAAGGCAACGGGGCGTGCCGTGTGCGTTATCTGCACATCGGGTACGGCGCTGGCAAACTACTATCCTGCGGTGATGGAAGCGGAGATTTCCCGCGTACCCCTTATTGTGCTTTCGGGTGACAGGCCAGCGCGCCTGCAGGGGCTTGGCGCTCCGCAAACGTGCGATCAGAACAAGGCGTTCTCCGACCATGTGCGCCGCTTCTTCGCCATGCCCGAGCCGAGCGATAGCCCCAAGTACGTTGCCCATGTGCGCCAGGTTGCACGTGAAACAGTTATTGCCGCAGCTCCGGGGACTCATGCCTCGGCCCCCGTGCACGTGAATTTCCCGTTCGACGAGCCGTTGGTGCCCGACGCTGCTATGCCCGATCTGTTCGATGCGGGTCGCGTTGCCGCCGCCGACGATCTTCCTGCCCTGGTGCGTACGGAACACGAGCTTTCTTCCCGCGATGCGGCTTCCCTGGTGGATTTCCTTGATTCCCATACTGTGGTGGTTCTTGCCGGCGAAGGAACATTTTCCGCTGAAGCGGTTGCAGACAGCACGCGCAGGGACAGGGAAGCGCAGGCGCTCCTTGCTTTCGCCGAGCGTTTCGATGCCCCTTTGCTTGCCGACCCGCTTTCCCACTTGCGCACGTACGGCCACCCTGCCGTTATCTGCGGATATGATCGCATTATGGGGTCGGATGAAATGCCCGCCTTCGACGCGGTGGTTCGCTTTGGGCGCTATCCGGTGTCGAAGCGCGCAACGCAGGCAATCGAAGCCTGCCAGGCCGCACAGATCGTGGTGGATCCGCTGACCACGCGCGACTTCAATTCGCAGACCACCACGTTTGTGGCGGCGAACCCGCTCGATTTCGTGGTGGCTTTGCTTGAAGCGGGGACCGTTCCCAATCCAGAAGAATCTATGGCCTACGCACCCTTGCCGCAAAATGTTCACGAGTGGGGGCTTATCGACCGCGCCCGAACCGAACGCATATTGGCAACCGATTTCGCTGCCGATAGCCAGTTTGAAGGTTCTTACCTGCGTGCGATGCTGGAAGAAATTCCTGCAGAAAGCCTGCTGTTCACGGCAAACAGCATGTCGGTCCGCGCGCTCGATGCCTTCTACGTAAGCCAAGCGAAGCATCTTACCGTGCTGGCAAACCGCGGCCTTAACGGCATCGACGGAACCGTTTCCACGGCATTGGGCGCAGCGCAAAGCTTCAAGCAGACCGTTATGGTCACGGGCGATTTGACCTTGCTGCACGACCTGAATTCGCTGGCGCTGCAAGGGGAAATGCTTTTGCGTGAACGCCAAGGCTCGCCAAGGCCCAGCATCGTTATCGTGCTCTTGAACAATAATGGCGGTGCCATCTTCGACATGCTGCCGCAAAAATCTGACGAATCGTACTTCGAGAGGTTGTTCCTAACGCCTCAGAAGGTTGATTTCGCCGCCGCAGCGGGTGCCTTTGGGGTACCCACAGCTACGGTGCATACGGTGGCAGAATTCAAGCAGGCATTTAGCGGGTTCTTGGGTGAACAGGGTATATCCTTAATAGAAGTTCCCTTGCCCCTGACGGGAGTGCGGGAGCGCTACGATCAGTATTGGTAATGCGCATGTGCGCACGTGCTTGAGGGGAGCAACCGATGCACAATCACACTTGTGGCTGCGGTCACCACGAAGGGGATGCTGGCTGCGGCTCCCATGAACATGATCACGGTGAAGTATGCGCGTGTGGCGCTCATCACGTCTCGCCTGAAGTTGAGCCTCTGGCGTCAGCATGGAGCATGCTGGGCAAAACTTCCAAGGAACAAACGGTGCCGCCTACGCGCGAATTCGACTTTGACTGGGAAGGCCAGAAGATCCACGTATATCAGTGGGGCAAAGCCGATACCATCCCCGTTGTGTTGCTCCACGGCTTTATGCAGACGGGCTTAAGTTGGAGCATCATCGCCGCCGCCCTTTCAGGCAATCACTGCGCATACGCGCTTGATTTCCTGGGGCATGGCAGAAGCAGTAAGCCAAGCAACGTTGAGCTTTATCGCTACGACGCCATGGTGCGTATGGTGGAATCGTTCTTGGAGCAGGTTGCGTGTGTGGGGCATGAAGGCGCCAAGCGCCGCGCCCACGTTATGGGCTATTCCATGGGTGGACGCATTGCCCTGGGGTTGGCCTCTTCTGAAAAAGACCTGCTGTATTCGCTGATTCTGGAAAGCTGCAATTTTGGGCCTGAGGGCAATGAGCAGCGCGCTGCCGCAGAAGAGCGTAACGCCGGCTGGGCGCAACGGTTGCGCAATAACGGCATCGAAGAATTCGTAGAGTACTGGGAGACGCTGCCGCTTTTCGAATCGCAGCGTGAAATGGGACTCGATGAAGAGCTTCGCCCCGAGCGTTTGGCCAACGACGCTGAATCGATGGCGTTGTGTCTGGAAGGCGCGGGAAAGCACGCCATGCCCGATGCTTCTCAGGCGTTCGCCGTGGTGGCAAATACTTGGGTGCCCGTCAAGTACCTGTGGGGCTACGACGACTGCGGCAGCGAAGCGGTAGCGCATCAGCTGGAACACGACGGCATCGATGTGACTTCGTTTGGAACGGGGCACAACGTACACTTAGAGGTGCCCGTTCTTTACGGTACAGTAGTGCAGGAATTTTTGTCCGGCATAGAACCCAGGGGTGCAGCCCCAGAAGGTTCCGGGCATCAACAATAAGGAAGGACATCCATGAGCGATTTTCCTTGGGAAAAAGTTAAAGATTACGACGAGATCATCTACGAAAAGTACGATGGCATCGCCAAAATCACCATCAATCGCCCCGAGCGTCGCAACGCTTTCACTCCGAAGACGAACGTCGAGTTGTTTGACGCGTTTTCCCTTGCGCGTGACGATCAGGAAGTGGGCGTTATCATCCTTACCGGCGCTAACCACGACGGCAAGGACGAAGACCAGGCATTCTGCTCCGGCGGCGACCAGAAGGTGCGCGGCAACGGTGGCTATGTGGGAGAGGACAACATTCCGCGCCTGAACGTGCTTGACCTGCAGCGTCTTATCCGCGTAGTGCCCAAGCCTGTTATCGCTATGGTGAACGGCTACGCTGTGGGCGGCGGCCATGTTCTTCATATCCTGTGCGACCTTTCCATTGCGGCGGAAACCGCTAAGTTCGGTCAGACCGGCCCGCGCGTTGGCAGTTTCGACGGTGGCTACGGTGCCTCGTATTTGGCTGCTATCGTCGGCCAGAAGAAGGCTCGCGAGATTTGGTACCTTTGCCGCCTGTACACGGCAGCGGAGGCTCTGGATATGGGCCTGGTGAACAAGGTTGTTCCCTTCGACGAGCTGGAAGCCGAGTGCGTTTCCTGGGCTAGGGAAATGCTTCAGCTTTCGCCTACGGCCCTGCGTTTCCTGAAGGCATCGTTCAATGCTGCTACCGACGGCTATGCCGGTTTGCAGCAGCTTGCAGGCGATGCCACGCTTCTGTACTACACGTCTGACGAAGCGAAGGAAGGCCGTGACGCCTTCAAGGAAAAGCGCAAGCCCGACTTCGACAAGTTCCCGAAATTCCCCTGATCTGAAATTCCCTGATAAAGGATGTGACGGCAATGATTGCCCAATTGGCGGAAATGGCCTACCGCAAGGCCGGTCAGATGTTTTTCTGTGTGCAGAAGGATGCGCGCTCGGTAACGTTTAGCTATCGCCGCGCCCGCTTTGCTGCTGCGGCTCTGGCTCAGCAGCTTGCCAAGCGCGGTTACGGTCGTGGCACCACGCTTGCGTGCAATCTGTACAACGGTGCCGAAATCGTGATTCTTTCCTTGGCGGCGGCGTACGGCGGCTTCACGTTGGCGCTGCTGAATCCGCGTCTTTCCTACGAAGAGCGCAAGCTGCGCATCGTAGAGTTGGAAAACGCCACGGGCGAAGCCGGTATCGACGTATTGGAGCAGTCTGCGGTTGAGCGCCTGATGATCGATGCGACGGGCTACGGCCTTGCCGATTTTGCCGCTTTGCCGGAAGGCTCTGTGCCTCATGCCACGCAGTTCGAAGCGTTCGCCCGCGAATGCGAACAGGCGTGGGATGGCCAAGAGGCGGGCATTGTCATGTTCACATCGGGTTCTTCGGGAACCCCGAAGGCCACGCTTTTGCCGTGGAATTGCATCACCGGTGCCGCCACCGCGGCAAACCGCGCTTTGGCGCTGGAAAGTCGCGGTGTGTGGCAGATGGTGCTGCCCATGTGCCACATTGGCGGCTTCCAAATCATGGTGCGCTCTCTTCTGAGCGGTGGCTCGTTCATCGTGTACGAGCGCTACAACCCCGTGCGTGTGCTGAATGACGTGCTGAGTTTCCGCGTTACGCATATTTCTGTAGTGGATAAGATTCTGGCCGATTTGCTGGAAAACGATCGCGACAAGGTTATCGGGCAGTACGCATGCATTCTTTTGGGCGGTGCGGCGCTGAACGAAAAGACGCTGCGCATGGCTTTGCGCGCAAAAGCAAACTTGTACTCCAGCTACGGCATGACGGAAACTTCCAGCTTCATTGCCACGGCTCCGGTGATCCGCGGTTTCGATGGCGGGCTGGAGCTTCTGCCTGGCTACGATGCTCGCATCGTAAGCCCCGATGCCGATGGCATTGGCCAGCTGCACGTTGCGGGCCCTGGCATCTTCGAGGGTTACCTGAATGCTCGCAAAGCCATGAGCGCCGATGGCTATTTCGTTACCGGTGACAGAGCATCTATCGACCGTAACGGTCTTTTGCGTGTGTACGCGCGCACCGAAGACCTCATTATTTCGGGCGGCGAAAACATCTACCCAGCCGAAGTTCAGGATGTTCTGCTGGGCATTCCTGGCGTGAAGGACGCCTATGTGTTCGGCACCGCCGACGAAACCTGGGGGTATCGCCCTGTGGCGTTCATCGAGGCCGACTATTCTGCCGAAGCCATCGCCCGCGACCAAGAAGAGTTTGGAATCGACCCTGCTCAGAGCTGCATTCGTCCGGCAACGTGCCCGCAGGAATACGCCCATATGGTGCACGATTACCTGAACGGTTGCATGTCGAAGCTTCACCACCCCAAACATATTTTGGTGATGGGCGAATTCCCGCGCACCATCGCCGGCAAGGTGGACCGACGTGCGCTGAAGCAGCGCTACGACAAGCGCATCGACATCAAGTCGCTTACCCTGTATCGCGTGAAGCAGCCCTTTTCCCATCCTGTGAAGACGGCCAAGGGCAACGTCGATTTCCGCGAATCGTTCTTCGTGGAAGTGGAGGACTGGGCTGGGCGCACGGGCATTTCCGAGTGCGTTTCGTTTGCCACCAATTGGTATCTGCCTGAAACCATCGGCGAAGACTACGCCGTAGTGCGCGACTCCATTGCCCCTGTGGTGTTAGGTGAGCGCTACCTGCATCCCAGCGAGGTTTCCGCTTCCCTGGCCACGTTCCCCGGTTTGGCGAAGTATCCCATGGCGAAAGCTGCGGTGGAACCTGCCATCTGGGACCTGTACGGCAAGATCGTTGGCCAGCCGCTTTCAAAGATGATTGGCGGCTCGAACGCCGAGAAGATCTTGGGTGGTGCCGTGGTGGGCATCGCCCCTGTTGAAGAAGTGCGTGCGGCGGTAGACAGCCTGGTGGCTCGGGGGTACACCCGCGTAAAGATGAAGATCGAGCCGGAAACCGCACTCGAATGCGTGGCCGCTGTGCGCGCCGACCATCCCGACTTGACGCTGATGCTTGACGCCAACCAGTCGTTTGACGAATCGTATCTGAACGTGCTGTATAAGCTCGACGCATTGAACCCTGCATGCATCGAGGAGCCTTACAACCCGAATTACGTTCCCAACAGCGGCGAGCGCAACCTATTCGTGCGCCTTTCGCTGCTGCAGGATGAACTGAAAACCATGGTGTGCCTGGACGAATCGGTGGTAACCGCAAGCGATATGGAAGCAGCCATGGGGCTGGACAACCTTCGTTGCTACGCTTTGAAAATTGCGAAGTTCGGTGGCATTCAACCCACGCTCGACTTCTATCACTGGATGCGCGGCCTTGGTAAAACGGTTTGGATGGGCGGCATGTTCGATACGGGCGTTTCGAAGCGCATGCATGCGGCTTTCGCAACCTTGCCGGGCATGGATTTGCCGCCCGATGTTTCGGATTATTCGGCATACTTCGCTCACGATACCGCCCTTCCTCCGCTGGAGCTTGAACACGGTGAACTGGTGCTGAATGCACCCAAGAACCCCGTTGGCCTTGGCTGCATCCTGGACAAGGAATACCTGCAGTCAATCGCAATCGATGAAGTAACGGTTACCACCGAGGGGTAGAGTTTTTGCCATGCGAAAAAAGCTGCTGGTTGTTGTTGCCTCACTTGCCTTAGTGCTCTGCATGCCCGCCGTGGCATTTGCAGCCAATTCGGCTTTCGACAAGGGAACGGCGGAAAGCACGAGCTACGTTGACACCTATACGGGAAACGCTTTCCTTATGGAGCGCGATGCGCTGAACCTTACTGTTGGGCGCGACCTATATTGGGTGGGGGACACGCTTAACGCTCGGGGCCTTGAAGTAGGCGGAGGAACCGGCGGCAGCGCTTTGCTTGCTGGCAGCACGTTGAACGTGGCTTCTTCTGCTATTCACGGTAGCTTGCGTGCGGCAGGCCAGACTGTCAACGTTTCTTCGACGACGGTTGGGAACAACATCACCGTTGCTGGGCAGAATGTGTCTATCGCATCCGATGTTTCCGCAGGTGGTGTGTATGCTGCTGGTTCGAATGTGAGCGTATCGGGAACCTATCAGGGTGCAGCTTTTGCCGCGGGAACGGTTAACCTTGCCGGATCCTATGCAGGTGATGTTAACGTTTCGGCGGGTACGGTAAACGTTTCGAAGGGTACCACGGTGGGCGGCACGCTGCGGGTGCCGAACAATGCGCAGGTTACCATCGAAGAAGGCGCCAACGTTCCCAACGTAAGCTATGTTGACGATGCCTTGGTTTCTACCGTTTCCGAAGGATCGGAACAGAACCCGTTTTCGGTGATTGGGCCGTTGCTGTTTTCATGCATGGCACATGCTTTGCTGGTGTTGTTGTTCTTCTTCTTGATTAAGGGCGCAATGGAAAGTGCCGTCAAGCTTACGGAAACGAAGCTTCCGCGCATGTTCGTGTTGGGTTTCGCGGAGTTTTTCGTGCTGCCCCTGCTGGGCCTCTTCCTGCTGTTCCCGCTTGTTACGGCTCCTATCTCTGCGTTGATATTCATTTTTATTGCAGTGCTGTGGATGTTTTCCATCCCGTTTGCTGGCTACGTGCTGGGGCGCCGCCTGTTCGGGGGCATGGCGCCTTTGGGCGCAGGCGTGATAGGAACGCTTGTTCTTACTGCTATTTGCTATATCCCGTATCTCTTCTTCGTGGTGCCAACCGTATGCTCCGTTTTCGTTGCGGGCTACCTTACGCAAAGCTTCTTGGACAAGCGCGCTTTGCGTGCGGCGCAGGAAGCCGCTTCCGCCTCGGAGCTGTAGGGTTGCACCGATCGAGCGGCGAAGCCGCGCTCTGGCTCGAATTAGGGTTCGGGAGAGTCCGTTTCTTCCCTTTCTTTATCCTCTTTCTGAAATAAATGGACGCTGATCCTAAAAGAATGGCACGCAAACCAGAACATGCTCGTGTTCTGGAGTTTTTGTGCTATAACTACATTGGCTACGTATTTACGAGCGCACCAAACGTGTTGTAAGTCTGCGACAACTAAGTGTGTATGTAACTGAGCACCTTGCCTGGTTGGCTTTTCGTCGGTGCACGAGCGGTTTGACCGATGGGGATTGACGGTGCGAAGGGTTGCATGCCATGCAGAGGTTCGTTTACCGATTTGAGAGAGGGGTCCAACGATGAAGCGAATACGACCGTTGCTGGCAATGGCCTTGGCGCTAGCCCTTGTATGTTTGGGCAGCAGCTTCGCTTTTGCAAATGATGAAAATGGGGGGGGGTCAAGAGCGAAACGGAACTGCGTCGGTTGATCCTTCTACCATGAACGATTGGGCAACTCTTGTTGGAGTCGACGGATCAAGCGGCCTCGGAGCCAACACCTCGAGTATCGGCCGAATGTGGACGGATAAAACCGTGTCGGCAGATTCTGTAACCACGAGCGACGGGGACGTTGTCAAATGCGATAACTCCGCATTCGTAACGGTGCTTTCTGCCCTTTCTGGTACTTCGAACGTGGCGTCTACGTCGACCACCCCGCTCGACATCGTGTTAGTGCTCGACGCCTCGGGTTCGATGGACGACCCCATGAGCGACGGCACGAAGCGCATCGATGCGTTGCAAGATGCCGCAAACGATTTTATTGACGAGATTGCCGATCAGAACAACAAAATATCTGACGAATCGAAGCAGCATCAGGTCTCCATCGTGAAATTCGCGGGCAATATGACAGCCGCAGTGGGCAACGACACGTATCGCAGTGGCGGGTACACCTACAACTACAGCCAGGTTATGAAGACCATGTCTCCCTGCAACAATACGACCAAATCTGCCTTTACGGACGCGATCAACGCCATCAACCCGGCAGGCGCCACGGCCGCCGAATACGGCATGCAGCTTGCCCAGGGTCAGACCTCGAACCGCGAGGAAGCCAAGAAGATCGTCATCTTCTTCACCGACGGTTCGCCAAACCACAACAACGGTTTTGACGATTCTGTTGCCAGTGACGCGGTATCTGCGGCAAAGGATATGAAGGTTAAAGGTGAGACGGTTTATACCGTTGGCATCTTCGATGGCGTGAACCCCTCCGCCGATCCGGCCGCCTGGAAGACAGCTAAAGAAAACAAGTTCATGCACGCTGTTTCCAGCAACTACCCCAACGCTACCTACAATGGTTGGAGCTGGGACTTCGGTGAGCGCGCCGAGGGTTCTGACTACTACAAGTCGGCCTCCAACGCCGAAGAGCTGAAGCAGGTATTTGAAGGCATTTTTTCTGAGATCAACAAGGGATCGGGCTATCCGACTCAGACCACCGAAGGTGCTGAGCATCAGAGCGGCTATATCGCATTCGATGACAAGTTGGGCTCCTATATGCAGGTGGACAATTTCAGCGCCGTTACCTTCAGTGGAAAAACGTTTACCAAACCCCAGAAAACAACCGAAGGCAACGTGGACACCTATACCTTCAATGGCACGGTTGAGCTGAACGGCAAGAGCGTTGACCTGAGCAACCTTGTGATCAAGGTGACGAGGTCCACAAACGTCGCTGAAGGGGACACCATCCAGGCGAAGATCCCTGCAGCGCTTATCCCGTTGTGGAACTTCAACGTCAATCGCGACGATATGACCATGACCGTTTCCGAGCAGAAGCCTATCAACATTGTTTACACTTCGAGCCTCAAGCCTGGGGTTAAAGACCTGCTAGCAAATCCTGATGAAACCATGGCAGCGTATCTGCAGGCGAATTCCGCAGACGGAAAGGTCTCATTCTACAACAACGACTGGAACCCGGGTTATCTTGGCAACACCACGGCAGGATTCGAACCTTCAAGCAACAACAGCTTCTACTACTTCACGAAAGACACGCCGATCTATACCGATGAGGCCTGCACTCAGCGCGCTAAGAAAATAGATAAGGGAACCACCTATTGGTATCAGCACACGTATTACAAGATGAAGGATACAAGCTCCCTTTCCGGCGCGGTTGAGGAAGCAACTCAGCCCATCAGCTTCAAGGGCGGCGATGCTGAATTCGTTGAAGGCTCCATTGGCTCCGATGACAGCGGTGCGTACTTCAAGGCGGGCTCGCGCGAGGCGACCTTCATCAATAGCCTTTATAAGGCGAAAGACAAAAACGTTACAGAAACGGCGGAAGACGTACTGAATCCGAAATGGGCTTCCGTGGGCCAGATCGCTTCCTATCTTGGCAACAATGGCAAGCTTTCCGTCGACCTTCCTGGCGCGCTTGCGGTAACGAAGCAGCTCCAGGTTCCCGATGGATACAGCGCAGATGAATTTGCAAGCGAATCGTTCGAGTTCACCGTAGCTGTGCCAAAGGCTGCGAACAAGGCATTCAACGCCGTTGTGAAGAACGCCAACGGAGAGCAGCAGGGCGATGCGTTCACCCTGACATTCGATGGCGATGGCAAGGCACAGCATAGCTTGAAGGCCGACGAGACGCTGTACATCTACGGCCTTACCGCTGGCTGGAACTACACGGTCGGCGAAACCGAGCGTTCCGGATTCGACCAGAGCGGAACGAACCTTGAAGGTGCAATCGCGGCAGGAGAAACCGCGCAGGCAAAGGTTGTGAATACGTATAAGGCATCGGGCACGCTTTCGGGCGAGCAGGTTCTTAAGGGCGAAAAGGTGTTTACCGGCCGCAATTGGAACGGCACCGATAAATTCACGTTCCTTCTGGATGCACACGAAGGTTCCGTTGGCGTTCCTATGCCTGAAGGGGCCAACAACGGTAGGGCAACCGTTGAGGTAACCCAGCCCGATGGAGCTCCGGCTGATACTCCGGTTTCGTTTAACTTTGGCGACATTACGTACACCAAGCCTGGTGTATACACCTACGAGATTCGTGAATCGAAAGAACTCAGCGTAGCGAATCCAGGCGTGAGCACGTCGAAAGCGGTGTATGAGGTTGTTGTGACGGTTACCGACGAAGATCACACAGGTACGCTGACAGTTACTTCCCAGGTGACCAAGACATATGCCGACGATGGTAAAAAGCTGGAAAACCCTGAAGCTGCTGATGTTGCGAAGTTTGTAAACGAATACAATACATCCGAGGTGAAATGGGCTCCATTTGGTGAAAAGCTGTACACAGACACCACTGGTTCCCGTCCTCTTGAACAGGGCCAGTTCCATGTAATTGCTTGCACAGACGATCCCGATGCTCCGCTCCCAACGCAGCTTGGCGAACAAGCGGTGCAGGCCGAATTAAATGGCAAAACTTGGAAAGGTGCGGTCACCGAAGTAGATGCGGCTGGCAGAATCGCATTCCCACAGGCAACGTATACCTTCGACGATCTGGATTCTGCTACGCGTGAAGCGACGTTCGAATACAAGATTGTCGAAGTAGTGCAGATTGACGGCGCATGGGTTGCTGTAGGAGACGCACTGAACAAGGGTTTTGATTCTGCGGGTATCAATTACGACAAAACTATCTGGACAGCAACGGTGAAGCTCAAGGACGACAACGGTACGCTTGTGTTGGATGTTAAGTACAGCAACAGCGACGGCGTGCAGGGTAGTGACTCATCGGGAACTCCCATGTTCCGCTTCAGCAACAGCTATAACCCTGCCCCTGTAACGGCTTCTATTAAAGGCACTAAGACTCTGACCGGCCGCGACATGGCGGACGGCGAGACCTTCGGCTTCGAGCTTTCTGCCTCCGATTCGGCCACAAAGGAAGCGGTGACGGCTGGCACTGTGACGATGCCGAAAGACGCTACTGTTTCTGGCGCAAAGGCTGATAAAGCGCAGGGCTTCAGCTTCGATAAAATGACCTTTGCCAAGCCCGGCGAATACACCTTCAACGTGAATGAGGCCGCGTGGAATGGTCAGGCTATTCCCGAGGACGGCACGAACGGCTTGCAGTTCGATCGCAGCGTGAAAACGGTAAAGGTGAAGGTGACCGACGACTATAGCGGCACGCTAAAAGCTGAGGTTGTTTATCCGCAAGGCGGGGTAGCGTTTACCAACAACTACCAAACCAGCACTACGTATAACGGCATTCAGGTTGAAAAGACTTTGACCGGCCGCGACATGAAGGCTGGAGAATTCAACTTCGTTATTGAAGGCAAAGACGATGCCTCTAAGGCACTTCTTGCCGACGACGACAAGCGGTTCTCCAACCCGAATAATCGCGCCGAAGGCATTGCCGATGTGATGACGAAGATTGGGGGACACACCTTTATCCAGGCCGATAGCGGCAAGTCGTTCGAGTTTACGGTTAAGGAAGTTATTCCTACTGGCGCTGTTCAAGATCAGGCCACGGGCCTTTGGTATGTTGAGGGAAGCGGCGTGTGTTATGACGGCGCAAATCACACGGTTGTTGTTGCCGTTTCCGACAATGGCGCAGGTCAGCTCGGTGTGACCACCAGGGTCGATGGCCAGGAAACCAACGTGGTCTCTTTTGCCAATGCGTACCGTGCTCAGAACGTTTCGTTCGATACGGCAAACGCTCAGTTGAAAAAGGTTCTTCAGGGCCGCGACTGGATTGATAACGATTCCTTCGAATTCACCATCACCGCGCTTGATGGCGCCCCGATGCCTAAGCGTGATGGCGCAGATGTGTCAACGGTTACGCTGAAGTCGGCAGGTTCAAAGGATGGCGAGCCAGTATCGTTCGACTTTGGCCAGATTGAGTTCACGTCCGATATGGTCAAGGATGCTCCTGATCATAAGCGCACCTTTACCTACGAGGTAACTGAAACCGCCGGCACCCTGCCTGGTATCCACTACAGCGACAATAAAGCCGTTATCAAGGCAACCGTAAGCGACAATGGCCAGGGCAAGCTTGTTGCGTCTGCCATCACGCAGAATGGCACGTTTGTGAACCGCTATTCCGCTGAGTTGAACTACAAGGCAGCAGGTGGCTTGAACCTTGCAAAGACGCTGACTGGTCGCGATATGACCGATGGACAATTCATCATTAAGATCGCACCCAATGATGAGGCGGCAGCAAACCTGCTCGACTTGCCAACCGAAGGCCGCGTGGTTTCGATGCCAGCTGCTAGCGATGGAGTGCAGGTTGCGGTGTCTGCGTTGACTGGCGATGCCGTGATAACGCAGGGAGACGCGCGCCAGGAGGCCTACACCTACAAGGTTGCTGAGCAAGGCACGGCACCCGGTGGCTACACCTACGACACGACAGAACGCACGGTGTCCATTACCGTTGCGGGTGATCCTACGAAGGGCACGCTGACGGCGACCACGGTTGTGTCTGGTGGCCCTGAGGGCAGCAAGACCTATGTGTACAGCAGCAATGCTACTGGTTCGCAGGAAGCGGCAGTTGTGCCGTTTAACAACAGCTATAAAGCAGCGGGTGAAGTGGGCATTACTGCTACCAAGAGCCTGACTGGCCGTGACCTTACCGAGGGCGAATTCAACTTCGCGGTTAAGTACGCTTCGGGCGGCGACGATCTGCTTACGGCAAGCAACAAAGCTGATGGCTCTATCGACTTCGGTAAGCTCAGCTACACCACCGAAACCCTTGCCAAGCTGGTAACGGATGGCCATGCCAAAAAGGCTGTGAAGGATGGCAAGCCTGCATGGACCATTCCTTATAATGCATACGAAAAGACCGATAGCTTGCCGCGCGGCGTATCTGCCCAGACACAGCTGATTTCGTTCACGGTGACGGTTGTGGATAACGGCGACGGAACGCTTACCGCTACGGCTGATACGGGCAACAGGCTGAAGTTCCAGAATGTTTATTCCACGGGCGCCCCGGTTTCGGTTGGTCTTTCTGGTATGAAGGTTCTGAAGTCTGATGCTGGCCTGACCCCTGCAAGCATTGAGGGCAGGTTCACCTTCACGGTGACGTCCGACGACGCAGCGGCCCCCATGCCCCAGAAGGCCACGGCGACCAACGATGCCAATGGCAACGTTGATTTTGGTGATATCAAATTTACGCTCGATGACCTGAACAAGGCGTTGGGCACGAACGGCACGCGCGCAGCTGATGCCGACGATGAAACGAAGGGGGCTTCCAGCGAGGAGGCTGCCACCGGTGCTGCTGGCAAGAGTACGTCCGATCAGGGAAGTGCTGCAGGTGCCGATAGCGAAGAGCAGGGCAACGCGGCAGCTTCTGATGCCACCGAGCAGGGCCAGGGCGCTGCAGTAGTGACGGGTGAAGGCACAGGCGCAGCTTCCGTTTCGACGGCTGCAAATAAGGTTGCTGGCGCCGAAGGTGCCGACCAGGCATCTGCGCAAAGCGATGAGCCTGCCACAAGGGCTGGCGTTGCCCGTTCGCATACCTTCACCTACAAGGTGACGGAAAGCGGCTCTGCCGATGGCGTAACCAACGACACCGAAACGAAGACCGTGAGCTTCAAGGTGACCGACCACGGCGACGGAAAACTGACGGTGGAGCGTCTGGGTGCTGCTTCCGACCCGGCGTTTGCCTTCACCAACACGTATTCGGTGCAGCCGACCGATTCTAGCGTGACCGACCAGGTTAAGGTGACGAAGCAGCTTACGGGACGCGATATGGCTGCTGGTGAGTTTGCGTTCGAGTTGCTTGAAGGCGACAAGGTAGTGGCCACGGGCACCAACAGTACAGACGGCAGTGTGGCGCTGAGCCCGATCACTTACACCAAGCCCGGCACCCACAGCTACATGCTGCGCGAGGTGGGCGGCGGCACCCATAAGGCTGGCGTTGAGTACGACGGAGGCGTGTTCGCCGTGACCACGACTGTAACCGATAACGGCAACGGCACGTTGTCGGTGGCCCACAAGGTTGACAACGATGCGAATGCGGTTGGGTTCACTAATTCGTACGCGCCGGCAGCCACCTCGGTGACGCTGGGTGCCTCGAAGGTGCTCAACGGTAAGAGCCTCGAGGACGGCGAGTTCAGCTTCGCGCTTGAGGGCGAAGATGGCACGCAGCTTACTGCCGGAAATGATGCGAACGGCATGGTAGTGTTCCCCGCCATCCAGTACAGCGAGGCCGGCACGTACCAGTACACCCTTTCCGAAGTGAAGGGCGGCGAGACTGGCGTAACCTACGACGAGTCGGCTTACGCAGTTACCGTTGCCGTTGAGGACGACGGCGAGGGCAGCCTGGTTGCCACCGTTTCCTACGAGGATGGCAAGGCTCCGGTGTTCAACAATACCTATCAGGAGCCGGAAGGCCCGGCTGCGGCTGACGGCCCGGTTTCCTTCGTGAAAGCTGCGGTTTCCGGGGCAGCCAAGACAGGCGACAACCTGCTGGGCATCGCTGGGGCGATTGCTGCGGTAGCTGCGGTTGCAGCGGCTGTGGCGGTGCTTTCCCGCCGCAAGAAGGGCAAGCACGCCAAGAAGTAGGTGGGAACATAGGGGCAGGTCCCGCTCCCCCGCTTAGCCATAGCGCACAATGATAGAGCCTCGCTCGCGTGATCGATCGCGAGCGAGGCTTTTGCTGGGCGGGAAAAGGTGCCGGGGTCATAACTCGGAAGTTATTTGTTTGGGTCTAATATCCACGAATAAGATTCTCCGTCCAAAGTGGACGCCCCTTTGGATGCCTAGAAATCCCTTGGTTCCTTATGGTCCAGGGGATTTCTTTTTTTGCGGTGTGCGCTGATGCCACCCCTCCCGCTTTACTTCTGTTTGCAGCTCGAAATTGGTCTTTAATCCAAAAACAACGGGTTTTAACCCAATACTTTGGCACTTATGCCATTTCATGGGATAATGAATAAAGCATTGTTTCACCTATCGGGCTAGACCATCGCATAAAAGCCTTGTCTGCTAGGCCGTACGAAAGATTGGAATGCGGAAAATGAAGCGGATGCAGTTGATACTGGCAATGGTTTTTGCTCTTTTGTGCGTGTGTTTTAGCGGAAGCTTTGCATTTGCGGATAGCGAAAATGCTTCTGCTGCCAATGCAAACGAAGCATCGTGCGAAACCGCTGCAATTGTGGGTACCGTGAAAATCGATGGGCGTCCACTCCACGCTGGCGAGTTCGACTTTGGCGTGAAGTACGCAAATGGCGGCGATGATTTGCTTTCGGCGAAAAATGAAGCCGATGGAACAATTGATTTCGGCAAGTTGAGCTTTACTGTTACTTCGCTCGATGAATTGGCTCAAAACGGTATTGCCGAGAAAACAACAATAGATGGCGTTCCGGCCTGGATTGTGTACTACCTGGTGCATGAGAAGACCAGCGGATTGAGCGATGTGGGCGTAACGTCGCATACCGCCCCTGTTTCTTTGGTTGTAACGGTTAAAGATGAGGGGAACGGGACGCTTTCGGCAAGCTTCCAGACGGCGAACGAACTGCGTTTCGATAATACGTATTCCACAGGAGAGCCCGTCACTGTGTTTTTGGCGGGAACGAAGGATTTGCAGGTGGAAGAAGGAGCCTCGCTTATTGATATCGAGGGAAAGTTTCGATTCGCTATATCGACAAAGGATATAGCAGCACCTATGCCCGAATCGACGGATGCCGGAAACGGGCAATGGGGCCGAATCGAGTTTGGGTTCATAACGTTTTCCCTCCAAGATCTGAATAAAGCTCTGGATGTTGATTCTGATTCTGCGGAAAAAGCAGGATGGTCTCGCTCCCATGTGTTCAAATACAAAGTCACCGAAAGAGGATCGGTGCCGGGTGTGGTGAATGATCCCGAAACGAAAACGGTGAGGTTCAAGGTCACCGATGATGGGAAAGGGAAGCTCACTGTTGTATGCTTGGAATCCCCCTTCACCGCATCCACCGCCTTCACGTTCACCAATAGGTGCGTAGTTGTGCCCGATAACTCAGCTAACGATGAGATGGGTTCGGATGCAGGCGATAAGCCGTTGGACTCTAATGGCGATGCCGGCCCTAATGCCGGGCGCGTTGTTTCGCCGAGTGCGGGGAATGTTCCAAGTAGTACTTTGGGTGACGTATCGGTTTCCGCGACAGCGAAGACGGGCGATGCTACGTTGACGTTGGCGGTGGTGCTTGCTGCGGTTGCCGGCTTGGCAATGGCCATTGCGGGGCTTGCTTGCGGGAGGGGCGCAACCACAAGAAGTAGCACGCGCAAAAGGGACAATGCGGGCAAATGAAGCTGCAAGCAGCGGGCCGCTGGAGTAATCCGGCTGCCTGTTTTGCGCTGTTGGCGCATGCGTGAAAACCGCGTTGTGCCATTCGCCTGGAGAGGCCGCCGACCTACCGAAACGTAAAATGTGACGAAAATTTGAAGGCAGAACATTTCAATTGCGTTAAGCGGGGCGCCTCCCTATAATTGATCAAGTCGCATAGAGCGATTGATCGTGCGGGGTGGAGCAGTCTGGTAGCTCGCCGGGCTCATAACCCGGAGGTCGTTGGTTCAAATCCAGCCCCCGCGACCAAGCATTTTCGCAGGCCAGAGGTTAATTCCTCTGGCCTGTTTTTGTTTTTCTCGGATCTTGGGTGGCTCCAGGTTTCAATAAGCTCCAAACTTTATAGTTTCTAGGGTTATAGGCAGAAAAGTGTGTCCGCGGCTTAATCCCAACCCGATCGGTACGGGCCACTGCTGTGCAAATCGCTCAAGCTAACAGCCGCGCCCCATCGTTCGACAACCTCGTCTCTCCCGTTGGCCTCGGCTGCAGCCCGGCGCAGCTCGGCTATGGTCTCGTCGGTCGGGAACTCCGCAAGCGCCCGCGCGGGGGACGTCGGCGCCTCCAGCCTGCTGTTTCAGTGCCTGAACGCCGCCTTGACCATGCGGTCCAGCCTCATGCCCCTGTGCTCGTTGAGCATCGACCTGATCTGGCGGTTCACGCCGCCTTCTATGCGGTTGTTGGTTGCGGGGACGGCGCCGTCGGCGCTCAGGGCCTCGTCGAGGTAGGTGAACAGGACTCCCCTCGTCGCACAGCGGGGCGGTCGGCCACAGGGACCAGAACTCCGAGGTCAGGCTCCTGAAGGTCCTCGCGGGCATTCTCATTTGGGCTTGGGTCCGCTTCGACAGGAGCCAATCCAGGAAGAGGGCCAGCATGCTCGCCTTGTTGCTGTAACGTTGCGTGGTGGACGCGCCGCAAGACGTGCAGCGCCATAGCTGGGCGCCCGTCTTCGTCTTGCGTTGTGTTTCGTCTTGCCCCCCCCCGCACGCAGGGCACCTCACAGTTTTCATGGTGGCATTGTCCGCCATTTTAAACGGCGGGTTTGGCGGTCCCGACCTGCGGCGTCAAGTCGGAATCGGACACACCTTTCTGCCGACCCGTTAAAACCTGCCATGATTTTTAAAACGTTGCTATTCGGGTTCTGAACAGGGGTTGGATATCAGAAATGGACACACTTTTCTGCCTATAACCCAGTTTCTATCGATTGCGATCTGAAGGCAGCGATTGTTGTAACGGAGTCAAGTGCCCCTCGTCCTGGGGTCGACCAGGAACACGGAGTGTCGTGAGTTGTGTACTTTGCGCACGCAGACGGGTCGTGCAAGCGTATGGGGCTTGAGGAAGCGGCGGGTCGGGCCGGAGTCTGGACGGTTATTGGAGGGTGTCAATGCCGACAGCAAGAGGAAGGTGCTTGCCTGACTCTGTTCATACTGGGAGGCGCTGTGCACTTGCTGCCTAAAGTCATCGTTTTCTGCGTTGTGGCGAGCATATAATTGGACGAGATATCAGTAGCAGGAGCGGTCATTTCGTCGTATACGGAAGGGAACAGGCAATGAAGAAGAAGCTTATCATTGTGAGTAACGACGGGGAGCGCAAGTATGCCACCTACCTACAGCAGCTTGTGAGCGCCCTTGATGATGAGGACGGCAAGCAGGTCGGGGTGAAGGACGGCAGCGTCGATGCTACGATTTGGGACGAGAAGCGCTTCAACGACAACGAGTACGCGATCAGCTCGTCGAACAAAATTCTCTTTGTTGGGTGGAACGACACTGCCAACATGAATACAACGAACATGAGCGATTCGTTTTCGGCTTGCGGGATGCACTATGGCCGTCTCGGAAATCGCGCATACATGCGCGTCGAGGCTGACAGTCTTAATGCCGACAATCTGGATGAGTTTAAACAACTTTGCGAGAAATACGGCAAAACCTTCGAGGATGAGCTCAACTTAAGGTACAGTCCAGGTAAGGACGAGGAGCTAGGCAATAAGTTCGAGGACCATGCGCGCGCCGCTGCTGAGGCTGCCGCGATACCGCTTCTTGGCCCTTTGGGGTGCGCTGCCGCGTATGCCGCCGCAAAGGCGGGCGGTGTGGTCTTCGCTTTGCCCGACAGGCTTAGCATCCTCGCCGACAAGCATAGCGATGCCTGTCAGTCGAGCATTGCCTGGGATCAACAATACAATCTGCTCACGCTGATCTTCTATTTGGATGGCCTGAGCGATTTCATGGAAAACTAGCCATGTCGGATTTCGAACGTGGCTATGACTTTGCCTTGCGGCACCTCGCCGGCAGCTTGGCTGCCGAGCAAGGCGCAGAATACGTTTCGTCCATCGATGCTGCTGTGGAAGAGCTCAGGGCAAACCTTCTCGCCGATCGAGGGAGCAAGCGGCCCATCGACCAGTATTCTGGCAACATTGCCGAGGAGTGGCATGCTGGTACGTTCAACTTTGATGCGGCGATCAAGTGCGCAGATCCCAAGATTCACGCAAGGGTTGAGCATTCGACCGGATATGCCTCCGTTGATGTGAGACTGGATACTGGCGAGGCGTACTCGCTCAAGTATTACAAGAACGGGGCTGCAAGCGCCAAAGCGCAGGCAAAGACGCATCTGGAGTACATGAAGGATCATGGCGTGAACTCAGGCGCCGCCAAGGCTATCGAAGGCGGAGCCGATCCCAACGCGCCGATGTACGGTGACATGAAAAGGCTTATCCCCGACGGCCAGGGGGAAGAAGCAACTTCGTCTCTCGAAAAGTCTATCGCTTCTGAGAGCGTCAGGCGTCCTGAGCAGGTTGCCCGCTACGAAGACACCCTCGATAATCTTGTAGCCAAAATCGAGAAGGACGGCGTACGATCCAAAGGACTTTCGCGCGAGGATTCGAAGAAGCTGGCCCGGGAAGCCAAATCGGGCGAAGTTGACTTCGAGTCGCGTGGGATTTCCGCCAAGCAAGGTTTGCTCGACAATCCCGGTCGGATTGCTAGAACCTCCCTCAAAGCTGGTGCCACAGCGGCTGCCGTGGCAGTTGCGATCAAGGTAGCGCCCGTCATAGCCGCAGCCGTTCATGAGCTAGCAACCACGGGCGAGATTGATATCGATGCTCTTGCATCGGGCAGTGTAGGATCTGCAACTGCTGGAGCCATGAGTTTTGTGTCTGGCTCTGTCAGTGCGGCACTCACCGAGGCCATGAAATCGGGAATGGTCGGTGAGGCATTCAAGGGGATATCGCCCGGTGTCGTTGGGGCCATCACGGTTGTGGCTATGGATGCGTTCGTCGGTGGTGTGAAGGTTGTCGCGGGGAGTATGGCTCGTCATGAACTTGCCGCTTCGCTTGTGCAAGATACCGCGATAGCTGTGGCAGGGCTCGCTGGCGGCTCTGTCGGGCAAGTTCTGATGCCTGTTCCTGTATTGGGATACCTAGTTGGAAGTCTTGCTGGCTCCATGGTTGGCGGATTCGCTTACGATGCCGCCAGTAAAGTATTCATGTCGTTATGCGTCGAGCACGGTGTAACCCTGTTTGGCTTAGTAGAGCAGGATTACGAGTTGCCGATAGAAACGCTCGAGTCCATTGGCATCGAGGTGTTCGATTATGAGAAGTTCGAACCCGACTGGTTCGAGCCTGATCGGTTCGAGCCCGACTCGTTTTTTCCTGATTTATCGGTATCCAATCGCATCAGTCTTGAGTTTCCTCGCCGTGGCGTGATTGCTGCCGGTAGGGTAGGTTACGTCTTTTAGCGCTGTGGTTTTCGGTGCAACATTGAGTTTGATGTTCTGCGTTGACGGGCACGGAAAGGACGCCGGGATATCCTGGCGAACAAGTGCCGACGCGGCATGATGTGAGCGTTGCGAGCGATTTCGCGTTGGTCGGGATGACGTTTTCGAAATATCGGTGCTCGCAAAATACCAATCTGTTCAATACGCTGAACAAAATTACGGCAAAACCGCTCAGTATATTGAACAGACGGTGTGCTTAGCTGCTCTACCCCAAAAGCTCTTTGCGGCATCCAGCAAGCCATTCTGCAAGTTCTGGGATTCCCTCCCCGGTGCGTGCGCACGTTTCGAATATCTCAAGGTGGGGGTTGAGCACGCGCGCTTGTTTGCGCAGCGCTGCCATATCGAAATCAGGGTTAAGCGGAAGATAGTCGGTTTTGGTTACGATGAGTGCATCCACTACCGCGAACATGGGCGGATACTTGTACACCTTGTCATACCCTTCGGGAACCGAAAGCAGCATGACGCGTTTGTGTGCACCGGTGTCGAACTCTGCCGGGCAAACCAGGTTGCCGATGTTCTCTAGAAATAGGTAGTCGAAATGCTGCCCGCCAAACGCCTGGAAAGCGCGTTCGACCATGCTCATCTCAACGTGACATATTCCCCGCGTTTCAAGCTGCACTGCTTGTATGCCCGCATCCTTGATCTTCCGCGAATCCACGAACGACTCCAAGTCTGCCTCGATGATGCCGATGCTCGCCGATTTCCGAAGCTCTTCAATGAGCGCCAATAGCAAGGTGGTTTTTCCTGCGCCGGGAGACGCCATAACATCCACGAAGAAGGTGCCCTGGTTTTCAAGCATCTTCCGAAAAGCGTTTGCGGCATTGGTGTTGTCGGCAAGGATGTCTTTTTTTATTTCTACGATGCGTGATTCTTCCATCGGTAACCCCTCTTCAATGGGAAGGCGGCTCCCCTAAAGTCGGGGGAGCCGCTAAAGCAAATGCTAATCAACCGTTTTGCCCATGATCTTGTTTGCGGCGTAAATACCGCTGATACATGCGGGCTCCAGGCCTAAGCCGTTCACGTCGCCTGCCATGATGAGTCCTGGTGCCAGGTTTTGCGGCAAAGCCTCATGGGCGGCGGTGTACAGAGCATGGCTCCAGTACTTCTTTCCTATGACCGTCCACTCGTCGAAGTACTCGTCGAATTTGCGGGTTTCCTCGAAATCGACCTCGGTGAACACCTCGTAATCGCCGTCGAAGCGCTTGGCGATATAGATAATCGGAATGGTGTCATCGAACAGGTGAACAAGGTGCCCACGGAACTTCCGCTTGACTTTCCCTTGCACCAAATAGCCCGTAAGCTCGGAAGCCTTGCGAATATCCAGTGCGGGAATTCCCTCGACAGGCTCCAGGAGGCGCTGCGTGTCTACGGCGGGAGATGCCATAACCAGATTGCTTGCCGTAAAGCGTCCTGCGCCGCATTCGACAGCCCAGCCCTTGTCGCACTTCTCAATCCGGGTTATCTCGTCGATAAGAACCTCTCCCGAACCCTGCGCCAAGCGCTGCTTGGTCCCTTCGGAATCGAAGTCGAAACGCTTCAGATCGAAAAGCAGCCGCAGGGGAGGGATCTTCATGGTAAGAGGCTGCACGGTGTTCAGATAATCAAGGGCGGTAAGGTCCTTGATCTTCGTTCCCGTACACGCGTGAGCGAACATGCTGATCAGATCGTGGGCGATGGGACCAAAACCCATTCGCTCGATCATATCCATTGCTGATTCTTGGTACAGCTGCTTGATCAGGGGGTCTTTCTCAAGGGCTGCCGTGACCTCCATCACCGTGCAGTTGTCCTTGAACTTGGTGTAGCGGGGGATGAATTCCTCGCGCATCCACTTCATGTACTTCAGAAGCGAAGGCGCGTCGGCAATTGTTGCAGGGGAAACCGGTTCGTACTGTTTCCCGTTGTCGTGATGGCAACAGCCGGCGCTCAAAGCGGGCAGGACATCAGGCCCTTCAATCAGCAGCTCTGAGCGGAGCATATATTTGTAGGTTCCGAAATAGAACACCGCGCCGTAGTTCATGTGGCGTTCTTCGTCGTTGCAGATTCGCCCGCCAATATTGGGGCTGATCAGCAGGTATTCGCGATCGTTTTTCTGGAGCTCCAAGCAGCAGTTCATGCCAGCTGCACCAGCTCCAACCACGATGGTTTCGTAATGTGTTTTCATGGCGCCTTCTTTCCCTTAGTCGAAGTAACGCTTGCGGAAATCTCTGCGACCCTCCGCTAAGCCGGTGATTGTTTCCATGCAGCAACGCCCCATGACAAGGGATGCGGTTCCCAGGATGAAAACAACGAAGTACTTGTGGATGGGAGTGCGTAGGAAAGGATCAAAATGGCAATCGCAACGATAGATGAAGCGCGATTGGGTTTCATTGATCTGGTACACTTCCCAGTTCCACGTCCACGCAAAGCGGTGGAACCACAGGCGAAGCGCGCCTTCCTGATTTGGGCCGCGGTTTTTCCACGTTGGATCGGTAGCCGTATCGGAGTGGGCTGCCCAATAATAGAGGCCGTTTTCTCCGTTGGAACAATCGGTTACCCATTCGCCGATAGAAAGCGGCGCCTGGTGAAACCACTGAAACTCACCAACATGGAGGTTCTGCCACTGAGGGTATTTCTTCCAGTCGTAATGATTGCGGATGTCGAAGGTGAACAGGCGTTCCAGGCGCTCAAAGCTATACCAGCCACCCTTTGATTGGCCTGCCTGTTGCATGTAGGGCCATATCTCTTCGGGCAGAGCGTTGACTGTAATGCCCCCGTCGTAGCGAAGTGTCTTTTCTCCGTTGCGGAAGTGGTCGTCGCCCTTGAGATTGTAGGCGCGCTCAGCATCGGTCATCTTTGTGCGCAAACCGTAGATCCACAACATCGAAAGCACAATGAAGCACGCGCCGCAGATGCACCAAAGAATATTCCATACCGTGACGCCAGGGCCGAACAGTTGGAGAAGGTAATCGGTTTTGTTGATCCCCAAAGCTAAGAGGGCGAATCGGGTGATCATGCTTGCGCCCCAGCCGATAAGGCCGTACCAAATTGCCTCGGCGCTACATTCCATCATCTTTTTCTTGTGGCCGATAGCCCAATCGATTAAAACACCTATGATGCCCAGGAAGTACCCCAACAGTACAAAACCTACTTTGGTGGCTTTAGAGAAACGATCCATGAAGCGAGGCTGTTTTTCGGGCATTGAAGGCAAAGTTCCATTTGCTGCTTTTGCCATGAGTGTCACGCTCCTTTCCTCTGCTTGCTATTTCTTGTGTTTAAGAAGCAGCCACGCCAATGCGCCTATGCCAATGGCGCCTGCCACATATTTCTTGTTGTACTTGAAGAAGGCTTTCGCGCTTGTGCATCCAAGATTTCGCGCAGCCTCGTCGGCAAGGGCTACGGTTTTTTGGCCCGCTGCCTGCATAATTGCCATCGGATCCATTTGGGTATCCTTCCACTCGTAATCTGCCGGAGGAATCTCCATCGTGCATTTGTCCATGACCATGTCAATCCTTCCCTCTTCTAGGAAGTATTCATGGATGCTTTCACGTAGGGGCATGGTTTGCTGAAGGGTGATGGCGTCGTTCGGGCAGACGCTCTTGCAGTACCCGCAGCCGATGCAATGGTCTTGGTCGATTGTCACCTTGCCATCGGAGTTCACCGTGATGATTTCCTGTGGGCACTTTTTGGCGCAGTTGCCGCAACCCGTGCATTTCTCGTGGTCGATTACTGCCGTGAAACCAGCGCCGCTGAATCGGTTCTTTATGGTGCGGTTCGCGTTCTTACAAACATCGAGCGCCACGCAGCAGCAAGGGCAGCAGAAGCAGATTTCCATGAACTCATCCATCTTCTGATTTTCGAAGCCCCAAACCATCTGCTCGAGTTCGACATACAACGCCTGCCCGATCAAGCCGGCATCGCGGGCATCGTAGACATGTTGCTTAGCCTCTTCTTTCGTTACCGGCTTTGCCAGCCCGTTTTTCACCGCCGTTACTCCCGCCATGTTGAAGAACAGGCAGCCCAGCGTTTTTTCGTATTCGGAGCAGTCGTGGGCGGAACGGCAAATGCACCGGTTCATTTGAGCGATGTATTCAGCGCCATCGATGGCGTCCATGATCAGGTCTATGGGCAAAACCGCGGTTTTGCCTTCCTCGACCATGTCCACATTAAGGGGCAGCACAGTGCCGTGCGTGTACATTTTTTCATCGGGCGAGAATTGAGTAACTCTCTTATAAAGCTCTGGGATGATGCCCTCTTTTCCCGTAAGCTTTGCTCCTGATACGATCATCATGAACACCTTAAGGGTGCGGTCCCACGTTTTTGGCGTTGTGGCCAGCACCTTTGTCATGATGAAGTCTTTGATTCCCAGCCCACGCGGGTGGTTTTCGTGCAGGGGTTTGTCTGGCAGCTCCCTGCGGTGCAGGCGGCCTTCGTCCAAGAAAAGCACTTCCCCCTGCGGGGTGATGTTGCCGCCGTCGCGCGGGTCGAGCGAGGCAATTACCTCATCAGGAACCCCGATGCTCTTCAGTTTCTCGTAATCGATGCCTGGCTTTACCCGAACGGAAGCTGCTTGCGTTTCCGTAGCGTTCTCTTGAGCTTGGTTGAGCATTTCTTCCCCTTTATGCATTTTCCGCTCCTCCCTTTTCGAACGATTTATTTCCCCTTGTTCGTAATACGTGAAGTAGGCCTATCTGATTTCGATTTCCTTGATAAGGAGTTCTCCGCCGGTGACCATGTCGTAGTTTTCGCTTCCGCAATCGGGGCAGCACATATGCCTGTCGCTGCCCATGGCAAGTTGGAAGGTTGACCCGCAGTCGTTGCAGTAAAAAGCCATAGGTACCTTCTGGATCTTGATTTTTGCGCCTTCGGCAAGGGTGCCTTTTGCGCAGCGGTCGAAATAGCGCTGCACCCATTCTTCTTCCAAGTTGCGCATTTCGCCTATAACCAGGCTCACCGAAAGGACCTGTTTGGCCTGCTGGGAGCACGCGTTGCGCAATACAACGTCAACGATGCTTCTGGTTACTCCAAGTTCGTGCATTTTGCCCGCCTTTCCCCTCAAGGCAGCAGAACGAAGCTCCTGATTTCCCCATTTGCCAGGACGTATCAAGTGACGATACAACTTCGTACTCTGACAAGTAGTATTCTAATTGCAGTATGAACGTGTTCATGAAGAACGAGACATTTTGCCGGGGATTGTATTAGCTGTATTAGCCCAGCTGAGCGCACTTCGCAGAACGCCATTTCGGGAACAAAGGACGAGGTAACGATGATCCCTATTCAGCAGCTGCCAAAATCGCCAACGCGAAAGTGCTTTGAAGAGGCATTTCTTGAGCTCTATGCCCAAAAGCCGCTCGATCAAATCAGCGTTATGGCTCTTACGGAAAAGGCGGGCTATTCACGGGCGACGTTTTACCGCAACTATTACAGCATCAGCAATGTTCTTGAGTCTGTCGAAGAAGAAAATACCTGCACTTCAACCTGCCAAGCCATTATTTCGTGCTTAGACGATATTACGCTTGAGCAGGCTACCGATGCGATGGCCGACTTTTATCAAAAACGCTTCAGGGAAGTTTCCATTTTGGCGAACGGGGAATATGGGTCTATTTACCTTGATAAGCAGTGTGAGCCGATGAAACAGCTGTTCGCCGCATTGTTGGATAGGGGCTTTGAGCTTTCTTCTTTCCAGCTTGATGTAATTTCGGAGTACATCGCTTCGGCGAAAGTGGGCATGCTTCGGCTTTGGGTGAATGATCCAAGCAAGATTACCCTTAACCATTTGAACAAGATGACGGAAAACATCTTCGAATCGAGGCTTTGGACCTACCTTGCAAAGTGTCTTTCAGGCGATGGCGCCAAGCGAGACAAGATCGTGCTTCCCGAGGAGTTTCCGGATTATCCCTGGATGATGAAGTAGGGGCATGCTGGCGGGGCGGCAATTGAATCGATTTGGCTATAATGCCACGTCTTTGGCGGTGAATTCAGGCCGTTACGCTGCACTGTACCGTTTGAGTGCATATAATTTAGCCGAGAGGCCCTAGGCGTGCTGGATAGCTAACCTGGGGCTCCTTTCCTTATTTTGCCTGCAACGATTCCGTGCGTTATCGAGACGACTTGGTCGATACTGTCTCATCATTCCAAATAGACTCGGTTTGGCGTTTGGCAGGTTACTGTTGGGTCTACTGGGGTTGCCGAACCTTTCAATGTCGTTGTGGCCTGAGCCAATGGCGGCATTCTCGTTGCTTGTTGATATACTCTTCGAGAGAGCTGAAAGGAAGCAAGATATGGGAGTCTCTGATCTTACCGCCGGCATCGAAGGTTGGTTTAGGTTAATGCAACGTGGTCTGGCTGGTAACCTTGCAGGTTCCGACTTGTTCTGCTTCCGAATTTCCCTCGTGCTTATCATTGCTGCCTTGTTGGTCCTGATCTACGGTTGTGTTCAGCTGCTTATTCTCGAAAACCAGAAGAAGCATCAGGCAGAACTTCGGCAGAGCATACTGGGATCTATGTTGATCCCAGCCAATACGTTCTTGGGGAACTGGAAGACAACAAAATCCGGGAATAAGGTGACAGGTGGGTACAAGACTATGGACCAGCCCGGATGCTACGTTATTGTGACATCCCCGTCGCCTGATGGAACGGCTTTCGAGAACGTCTATGTTGGGCAATCGCTGCATGTATGTTCCCGCGTTAGAAACCACCTTACCGGGCATGGAAATGGCGATGTCTATGCCGACGTTCGTAACGGGAAGCCCGTTTTTGTGAAGATTGCACCCTGCTCGCCGCGGCAGATGAACGCTTTAGAAAAGAGTCTTATTAAAGCGTTCAACGCCACTAGTTCGTACAACAACACGGCAGGAGGATCCAGAAGAAGATAACTTAGCCGTCGGGCTATAGCAGTCGGGGCATGCAGTCGTGTTGAAGAGCTAAAAGCCAGAGATCGCTCGGGTTCTGTAGTTCTGCAGTTGCAAGAACAAAGCTCGTGGAGAATGCTGCGCTGACAATAAACGAAAAGCGCTCGCGGCCTTGATTTCTCTCCAGGCTTAGGCGCTTTTAAAGCAAATGCTGCATTATTCCTTGCTCGGAAACTCGGTCCCTAAGATTCTCATCAGCTTCCGATAGGCCTCAAGCTCGCTTGCTCCCTGTTTTGCTTCCACATCAAAGAACCTTTGCATTTCATCTGTGGTCATTCCGGTGCATTCGTTTTCTTCTTCCATGGGAAGCTCCCTTCCTGCATCGCTCTTCGGTTTTGCCCTCAGCGTTGGCAGGCCCATGCCGAAGATGAAGATGCGAACTATATGATCGAAATCGAAGAGGGCAGCTTCGAGATCCCTCTCGCCCTTAAGGCAACTCATGGCATACAGGTTGATCCCGAAGAAGGCGACGTGCCTGCTGGCCCCGGTGAGTCTGAAGACCCTGGAAAGGCGGAGGACCCTGGCAGCGTTAAAACCGTTAGTGCTGAAAAGGCCGAAGTGGTAGCGACCAGCAGCGCGAAGAGCGTTTCGCCGAAGACGGGCGATTCCGCTGGATTCAGCCTTGCTGCTGCGGCGATGTCCGTGCTTGCTGCAATCAGCGCCGCGTTCGCTGCGCTCCGCAGACGCGAAGACTAGCTGCTTTTTCCTGAAGTAGCTGCTTAAATCCCCTCGGGCGGCCGTTTGGCTAGCCCGAATCAAGAAAGCCGCGTTTCGAGTTTTGCTCGGAGCGCGGCTTTTGCGTTGCTGCGTTCCTTATGGGGTGCAGGTGCAGGAAAGGGCGAGCTTGGGCAGCAGATGTGCTGTCGTCCGATGGTGCAGTGCGTTGCAGGCGCGCAGGCAGCAAAAAGCCCTTCGCCGCGTGTTGCGACGAAGGGCTTTGTCTGAAATGGGAAGGGGTCGGCTCCGTAGGTGAGCTGAACCGCTAGTCTTGCGTAGGGCCGAACGAAAGGTCGTCGAGTTTCGCCGGTGCCTCTTCGTCGTAGCAGCGCACGTTGCCTGCTTCCACCAGAGTATCCACTTCGGCCTCGCTGTATCCCAGGTCTTCCATAACCGCGCGTGTGTCGTAGCCGACGGGCTTCGCACGGCTGATAACTGGGTCGCCCTGGCTCTTCATGCGGATGGGAATCGTGGTAATGGAATGGTCGCCGATGCTGTCGTAGTGAATCGGACGGAGCATATCGTTGACGTAAGCTTCTTCGTCTTCAAGAACATCATCCATGGTGTTGCATACTGCGTAGGGAACGTCGTTGGTGTCGAAAATTTCCTTCCAGTATGCCCAGTCGTGCTTGGCGAAGGCTTCGGCCATCATGTTTACCACGGTTGCGTTGTCGCCGTTGGCGTTGATGGTTGCGCAATTCGTGAAGCGCGGGTCGTCGGCGTATTCTTCCAGGCCAATCAGGCGTGCAACAAACGGATACCAGGAATCATAGGTGCCGTAGCAGATAAGGAACCATACGCCATCGGCGGTCATGTACGAATTGTTGGTGGGGCAGGGCACGGCCTTGCGGCTCTTCGGGAAGGGCACGCCGAACGGGGCGGAAACAACAGGCACCTGCATACCCCACAGCGCCATGTGGTGAAGGTTCACGGTAACGTGATCGCCCATGCCGGTGCGCTGAGCGCGCCAAACGGCGCTCATGATGCCCAAGCCAAGGGCGATGCAGGAATTGAAATCGCCGAATGCGGCGGGCATGTTGCCTGGCTGGAAGTGCTCGCCAGCCTGCGGAATGGACATAAGCAGGCCGCCACGGGCGGAATAGCAGGTGGCGTCAAAGCCCTTGGCATCCTTCATGGTGCCGCGTTCTCCATAGCCGCGCATTTGGCCGTATACCAGGCGCGGGTAACGGGCATGCAATGTTTCGTAGTCGTAGCCCAAGCGCTTCAAGGAAGGATTGCGCAGGCTTGTAACGAACACGTCGGCCTGCTCCAGCAGCTTCTCTACCAGTTCGCGTCCTCCATCAGACTTCATGTCGATGGAAAGGAATTTCTTGTTGGCGTTGCTCATGTCGAACGCCGGGTTGTCGGGGCCCAGCTCCGGCATGCCGAAGCCAACGCCGTCGCCGCGGTGCAGGTTGCCCTTGATGGTTTCGATCTTGTACACCGTGGCGCCCATTTCGCCGAGCGCGCGGGTGCAGGCAGGCATCGCGACGTAATCTCCCAGCTCGACCACTACGAGCCCTTCAAGGCCCTTCGGCAGTTCCTCGGGCGACAGGCCCTGGAATTCTTCGGCGGGGGGCATGACGATTCGGTGATCCAGACTCACGATAACCTCCTTGGTTAGATGAACATGTTCGTCACTCTACCTCCAGGGATGCCGTATTGCAATGAGCCGCCTTAGGGCGTGCGTCACAACTGCTTTAGTGATGTGAGCAAGTGTGGGCGATGATCAGCATAAATGCAGACCGCGCAAGGCTGACCTGCATTTATAGTTTCTCGAGCGCGATTGATTTTAATAAAGTGTCGGAGCAAGAAGCACCTTGCCGGTGCCGCGATAGACGTTTACCAAGCCTTCCCCGGAAGCGGCAGAGCCCACGAGTGATTTGCCTGAGCGTTCAACCGTGAAGTTGAGGGATCCGCTCCAAGCCAGCGCCATGTTACCGTCGATCTTGAGTTCGTCGTTGTCCAGGGTGACCTCAATAAGCTCTTCTTCGGGGCAGGGGGATTCCAAGCACAGCGCGCCGTAGCCCTGGATGCCCAGGTTGAACAGCCCTTCGTTGCCAGCAACGGCTGAAGAAACGTTGCTGCGCATAACCGTTTTGTGTTGAAGGCTGGAATAGCACGCCAGGAATATGCCGTCGTCGAGCACGATGGAATTGTCCCAATCGGCTACGTCGAGCGTGATGATGTAGCGGTAGGTGGGCTCAAGAACCAGAAGGCCCGTGCCCTGGTATTCGGGCTTGATTGCCGATTCGCTGGTAACCGCACCGCGCAGGGCCTTGCCGAACAGGTCGCCCACACCCTTAACGCCGGTGGTGCAGGTCACGTTGCCCACCATCCACTGCATGGCGCCGGCCTGAACGGTAACGGGTGCCTGGCTCAGGTCGCAGATAACCTGGCGGCGACGCACGTTCATTTCGCTGGCGAAGTAAGCGTTCATAGCGGAAGCTTCATTGACGGAAAGGTCGCGCTTCCATTCGATGGTTTTGAAGGCGCCGAATTCCTTGAGTACGGTTACGTCGTCGTTGTCGGTGAAATTGGAAATCTGGAACATAACTCTTCTCCTGTTGACGTTGGTGTGGGTTAATCCTCTTGATTGCCAAATTTGCAGAAAAGCATAGCATGCGGTGGTTCTTGCACGGGGTGGTACGTCAGGCGCCTGGGGTGGTCGGCGGGTCGCGGTGGCGGAGCTTGCAGGGCCGACCG
>OLPN01000665.1_pt1 | contig 34380 bp, 29 predicted proteins | sample 1672601 | NCBI WGS metagenome assembly OLPN01 (sample SAMEA3136704, study PRJEB25190) | human gut metagenome | reverse complement strand
GTTTCAGATAGTGCACACGGTTGGTTAATTTCGGAAATTTGGCATTATCTATCTCTTTTTGCAGAAAACAGTCCATGTATTCTGAAATAGTTGTTCCGTCTTTTACAGTGGTATTGACGAATACACGCTCCAATCCGTCATCTACTTTTTCCTGCGTTTCCCGGATCACGCTGTCCACGTGATAGATCACCCTGCCACGTTTAAAGATATCGAACTCGGAAATATACACAACGATCAGATCGATCGTCTCCTCAAATTTATCATCCGTCTGCGAGTCCCGCACCGTGATGACCGATGCATTGAACCGCACTCTTTTTAAATGGTGATCCTTGTTAGAACGCTGCACTTCCACGTTACACTTTTTTCCATTTCCAAGGATACAGAGTGCATCCAGACGGACAGATCGCCCGTACAGGTTTCTCTCACTGCTCTGTACGATAACGTCTTTTACGATGAGTTTCTCATCTTCTAAAATGATACGCAGCATCTCCTGACATACGCCAATATCATCTGCCAGTACTTCAAAAAACGTATCATCGATAGGTCTGAAATTTTTAACCTGTTCTTTCTTTTCCTCTAATGTCATTTGTTTTTTCCCGGTCATTTGTTTTTTCCCGGTCATTTGACCTCCTGCTTTTATGGTATACAAACAGGCTTTCCAAATGATCTATGTTTATTATATAGAACCCCTCAAGATTCTTCAAGACTGTTTGCATGGATTTTTTAGTTACTGTTCTAAATCTGTACCTGTCATTTTCTCCTGCTGAATGGTCCACCGATGTGGTGATGGATTTTTGTTATGTTAGTATGTTTTGTAACTTTGATTTGATAAAAAAGATAGGTTTATTGTAAGGGGTGATTTTTGGAAAGTCAAGAAATTAATTGACTATGTTTATCCGCGCTCCTTTTCCTTATCCTGCCGCAAAATACTGTCAATGTTGTGTTTAATAATACCATATTCTTTGGTCTGTTTTTTAAACGGTTGATTGCATAGGTAGTAAATAGCGATTTTACTACTTTCCTAACTACCTTTGAGACGGAATGCATGAAGGGAAATTATCTTACAATCGGTAATTTATCATATCTGTACTCAGCCTTAAAAGATTCCGAAAAGAACACAATTGCAAAGTATTATTCTGAAAAATACAACAAACAGTATAAGCCATCTTCTCATTTGAGAATTAGTAGTAGAGACATGGAATCTGCATTAAAGATTTTTAACTTAATAAGAAACCAGTGTGCTCATAGTTATTGCACATGATATACCCTATTCTCATCGCCACGCTTCATCTCCAGCGCTGTCCCATCCTTCCAGTCACAGCAATTGCGTAAGTACTCCGCCTCCGTGTTCAAAAAGTTTTCCGCATTTGGCGGCAGCACAATCGGCTCAATCGTATTGTTTTCGTAATTGCAGACATAAATGGTTTTGACACAATTTAAAAATACCCTGTCAAATCGCATTTTTTTCTTTTCCTGTGTATATCTCATATATTCAAACAGTGCACCTGCATCAATATCATTCTCGTCGGTCGGATGTAGAAAAAGATACAAACCATTGTAGTGCTTATGGATATAATTTGCATTTAGTTTTTCCAGTTTGCGGTCAAAACGATATTTCGCCTTGGAAAGATAATCCTGCTGCACAGTATTATCTGGCAGAATCGCCCAGAACCTTCCGTTGTAAAAATTCAGCCGTTCCCCATATTTTTCAAACGCCAGAGGAGGCAGTTCCTCTTTCCGGCAGCCAAGATATTTTTCGATAAAACTCTCCTCCTGCCCGTCATCCGGCAAAAGTGCCTGACTGACTTCCAGCCCGAAATCCATGTTTGGATTAATCCAGTCCGGCGATTCACTTTTCACAAAATATGGTTCGTATTCCTTCCACAGATATTTCAATGATACCGCCGCATAAATTTCATTCAAAAGCTTTTCATATGCCACCAGATTTACCTGCCTTTTCTTCCACAATTTTATTGACGAAAATGTTTTTTTCCGATAGGATGATTATATCGTGATTTCATCACTCAATAATTTCGCCGCTCGCCGAACATATAAATATGTTCTTTTCGCTTGCGCTCATTATACCATAACTTATTCGATTTTTCCTGAAAGGATTCAAAATATGAAAAAAATAAAACAAATTTTAGCAATCATCGGCGTGATCATTCTGGCTGGACTTTATATTTCTACTATCGTCTGTGCAGTTTCTGCCAGCGAAAATTTTATGAACATGCTCATGACCTCTATTTATGCTTCTGTGATCATCCCTGTTTTGATCTGGGCATACAGTTTTATTTACAAACTGATCAAAAAAGATTCCGAAGAAAAAGATACTGCAGAGCATTAAAAAATCAGCACCTGAACAAAATTTTCTGTCAGGTGCTGATCCTGCTTTTATCTTATTTATTCTTCTGTGTTCTCAGATACAGTTTCTGTGTTCTCAACTGTCTCCGTGCTTTCTGTATCCTCTGTGACTGTCAGCTCCTCAATCGTTTTTGAAAAAGCATCCGCAAGAGACGTTTCTGTCAGATAAATGCTTCCTCCATCAGCTGAAATAATATAGTATGCATTCAAAGTATCATTTTTATTTCCTACAAAAAGAGAAACAGACCCTTCACTTGTTGTGTAGGATATCAGATCTTCCGGCTGGTCAAATCCAAACTCTTTCAGATCTGTATAATCACTGATCTCTTCTATTGCTGTCAGCGATGACAGTGTTGAAAGCATGCTGTCGATCGCTTCTTCATCCATATCCAGTGATGTGTCTCCGTCATAGGTCCATGTATCCCCATCCTTTGTAAAAGTATACGTCACATGGTCAACCTCATAAGAAAATGCTGTGATCGTGTCAACGTCCACTTTGGAAATATAAATGGTAGAAGCCTCTTCTTCCGCTGTTTTCTCTTCCTCTTTATTTTTGTTATACCATTTCATTCCGAAGGTGGCAGCGATAAGCACTGCCAGCACGATCAGAATTACAATAAACTGAATTTTCTGTTTTTTCATATTCTATCTGTCTCCAATCTTGATTTTCTATCATCTATTGTTTTATTTTTTTCTTCTTGATGCCCATATCACAATTCCAAGAATCATCATAATGACCGGAAGCACGATCATCAGACCAAGCCCATACAGAATCCCTGCCGCTGCATCCACCGTGATGGCGCTTAGCGTGTAATCTTTTGTCGGGATCACACTTGTTGCAAGATCAGAATCGCCAACCATCTGGGCAATGATATCTGTAAACATTGCGCTGTTATTTCCGGAAACGATCTGGTCTGCACTGTCTGCAAACATTTCCACAGATCCGGCGACCACTACTTTTGCGACTGTATCTTCATCGATTGTTTTTTCCATGGCAACCGCAACCGCAAATGGTCCTGCAGCATCTCCCTCTTCCAGCTCTGATGTTGTTGCATTTGCTGCATCTGTCTTGGATACTGCTTTATCTGTCGTCTCCAATAATACTGTATAAGTTGTATCATCTGTATCTTCCCCATAGGTGATTGCCTCGCTGTATGGAGCAAAGATATATGAACCGCTGACGGAACTTGTATATGCACTTGAATTTACGTCAGGAAGCAGATAATACGGTGTATTGCTATAGTAATAGGATTTATCATTTTCCATCACAATACCGGAAACCCGTTCCATGCCGCATGCCGACAGGATTGACTCGAAGTTTTCCAGACCCTGCGCCTGAAAATTACAGGTGATCAGCACTTTTCCACCCCGATTGATATAATCGATCACTTTGCTGGCATCATCCTTCGAAAAATCAGTGGTCGGTCCATTAATGATCAACGCTGCTGCATCTTCCGGAACCGTATCCTCTTTTAATAATGCAAGGTCAGATAATGTGATATTTGCTTTTTCAATTGCCTCTGTAAAGCCACCGGACAAAGCTGTTTCCCCATGTCCGGACACCTGATAGATCACCGGAAGTTCTGTAGAATCCATGGTCACATACTGGATTGCACTTGTAAGCTGTCCCTCTGCATCATATCCATCAATGCTTCTGGAATAACTGCTGTAATCATAACTATAGGTATACACATCATTGTAATCAATGACTCTGGATCTTGCGTTGCTCACAACGATCATGCTGTTGGAAGTCACAGAACTGTCTGTATACTGTGCTGCAAAAGCCGGGTTTGCAGCCGGATTGATATAGGAAACTTTGATGTGATCCGACAGGGATTCATATCTCTGTAATGTCTCATCCAGCTTTGTATCTTTTGATGCATCGGACACCAGCACATAAATTGTCACGTCCTCGTCGAGACCTTTCAGATAATCCTTCGTATCGTCTGTGATGGAGTAAATTTTTGTTGAAGTGACATCAATGGATGTCCATGTTGCCGGAAGTTCTGCCACGAACAGGTTCACAACAACGGTCACTGCCACCATTGCAATGATCATTCCCGTTGAAAATACACCTGTCGATATTTTTTTGGAACTGATGCTCCAGCGGCGTTTCTGAACGGACTGCCCTGTCAGGAACAAAAGTAATGCAATGATCGTTACGTAATAGACAATTCCCGCTACATCCAGTGTTCCATTCATAAAGTTATCGAGCGGCGTGTAAAGATCGTAGCAGCCTAAAATTTTTGTCAGAAGATTTCCGCTCTCTGAGATCAGATTGCAGATGCTTCCCATCATATAGCCGGCAAATAATGCAACAAATGTCAAAACTGCGGAAATCACCTGGCTTTCGGTCAATGAGGAAATAAACATACCAACGGCAATGCAGGCGCAGCCATACAGCCAGAATCCAAGCACTGCTGCATAGGATTCCCCTAATGGGATCGTTCCGTAGGACATTAACAGCAATGGTGTGATCGCAATGATCACCATATCTATGGTAAATACAAAAGCCATTGCAAGATATTTTCCCAATACTACTTTTCCCACAGATACCGGTGCAGTCAGGATCAACTGGTCTGTTCTGCTGTGGCGTTCCTCCGCAAAACTGCGCATAGTCAGCACAGGTACCGTGATCAGCATGATAAATGCGATCGCCGACAGTGAGTAAGAAATATAAGGATAGCCTGCGCGCAGATTGTAAACATAAAAATATAGTCCATAGAGTACAAGAACTGCTGCAATAAACAACCATCCTGTCACCGTCTGAAAGTAAGCTTTTACTTCTCTTTTTAATATCGCAAACATTATTCCCCGTCCTCCTTACTCTCTTTTCCAAAATGAGACTTTACAAAATGGAGTTTTTTCTCCGGCAGAACTTCCTTCTGTGTCCCCTCTTTTTCCGTGAGTTCAAGGAACACATCCTCAAGAGATTTTGAAACGGGATTCATCTGCAGAATGACAAATCCATGGTTGACACAGGAAGCAAACACCTGTTCCCTGATATCCATTCCCGGTTTTGCGATCAGATTCAGATGTACACACGCTTCGTCCTTCTGCTCTAATGGAATGCATTTTTCAACTTCTGCGATCCCGGTGAATGTCTCCTGCACTGCCGCATTGTCTCCTTTGATCAGAAGTTCGATCTCCTGCGCCCCGGACATCTGTTTCATCAGATTCTCCGTGGAATCGCCTGCCACTAATTTTCCTTTGGAAATAATGAAAATGTGATCACACACTGCAGATATTTCAGACAAAATGTGCGAACTTAAAATAACCGTATGATTTTTGCCAAGTTCTTTGATGAGGTCACGGATCTCTATGATCTGTTTTGGATCAAGTCCGACCGTCGGTTCGTCCAGAATGATGATCTCCGGATACCCTAACACTGCCTGTGCAAATCCGACTCTCTGCCTGTAGCCTTTTGACAGGTTACGGATCAGTCTTGACTGCTGTGCAGTGATTCCGGTCGTCACCATCGCCTCCTCCACATATTTATTTCTCCGACCCTTTTCGAGTTTCTTTAACTCTGCCACAAAGTTCAGATACTCCCTGACTGTCATATCCACATAAAGAGGCGGGATCTCCGGCAGATATCCCACACATTTTTTTGCCTCTTCCGGCTGTGCAAAAATATCAAATCCGTTGATCTTCACCTCTCCGCTGGTTGCACCTAAATACCCTGTAATAATGTTCATCGTGGTAGATTTTCCGGCGCCGTTTGGTCCTAAAAATCCATAAATTTTTCCTGGTTCCACAGTCAATGTCAGATCATTCACTGCAATATGGTCGCCATATTTTTTTACCAGATGGCTGATCTCGATCACAATGTTTTCCTCCTTACTTCCGGCTCGCATGAAAATCGCGAAATCCGTCTGTTTTTACGAATTTCGCAACTGTCGGTTTTCGATAGTACTATCTTATCGAAAAAATGTGTTTTCTTTTGGAAAAAAATGTGATAACTTTGTGAAACGACGATTTTTCTCTTCTTAAGTACCTGCTATTTAGACATATATATTGTATTTCTTCAGATCCTCTTTGACCTGCCCGATCGTCTCAAAGCAGATTCCGTGGATTCCGGCTTTTTCGGCTCCCTCGATATTTTCCATCCGGTCATCGATAAATACACACTCATCCGCTGTGAGCTGATATTTTTTTAATAATGTCTCATAGATTTCCACATCCGGTTTGACCTGTCTCACACTGTAAGAAAAGATATCGCCGTCTGTCAACAGTAAGAAATCCAGCGCATTGTCCTTCGTTCTCTGATAAGTCCAATCTCCATAGTTAGAAAGAATATACACATGCAAGCCTTCTTTTTTCATATTGGAAATCCATTCTTTCGTATAGGAAAACTGTGTGATTGCCAGTTCCAGATGATTCCAGAACAGATCGATCTCTTTTTTATATTCCGGTGCCTTCTCATAAAATGCCTGTAGGATCTGTTCATCTGACCAGACGCCACGGTCTGTCTCAAGCCAGACCGGAGTATTGACCGTAGCATCCGCAACTGCTTTCACTATCTTATCATCAAATCCAAGTTGTTTCATTGCGTCTTCCGGCTCCCACGCCACAAGAACTTTCCCGACATCTAAAATTATATTCTTTACCATACAATCCTCCATGTTTTGTCACAAAAGGCAGGGTGCCACTGCACGCCTGCCTCAGTCTCTTTATTTATTGCGGTAAATGATATCTTCTCTTCCCGGTCCGTTAGAAACCATTGTGATCGGGTATCCGATCTGTCCTTCAATGAACTCAATGTAATTTCTGCAGTTTTCCGGAAGATCCTCGTATTTCTTAATTCCACGGATATCACATTTCCATCCCGGAAGTTTTTTGAATACTGGTTTTGCTTTCTCTAATCTTGCAGTTACAGGGAAGTCTGTGGTTACTTCTCCGTCGATATCGTATCCAACACATACCGGGATCTCATCTAAGTATCCTAATACGTCAAGTACGGTAAGCGCTACATCCGTTGTTCCCTGCAGACGGCATCCATACTTACTTGCAACACAGTCATACCATCCCATTCTTCTTGGACGTCCGGTTGTTGCTCCGAATTCACCGCCGTCTCCGCCGCGTCTTCTCAGTTCGTCTGCCTCATCTCCAAAGATCTCGCTAACGAATGCTCCTGCTCCTACTGCGGAAGAGTATGCTTTACTTACTGTTACAATCTTCTTGATCTCATATGGTGGGATGCCTGCTCCGATCGCACCGTATGCTGCTAAAGTAGAGGAAGATGTTACCATTGGATAAATTCCGTGATCCGGATCTTTTAAAGTACCAAGCTGGCCTTCCAATAAGATCTTTTTGCCTTCCTTAATCGCTTTGTCTAAGAATAAAGAAACATCTCCGACATATGGAGCGACCATGTCTCTGTACTCATGCAAAGTAGCTAATAACTCTTCTTCCTTTAATAATGGTTTGTGATACATATGCTCAAGCATAATGTTCTTTGTCTCGCAGGTACGTTTTACTTTTGCCTGCAATAATTCCTCATCGAATAACTCACTTACCTGAAAACCGATCTTTGCATATTTGTCTGAATAAAATGGTGCGATACCGGACTTGGTAGAACCGAAAGAATTCTTTCCAAGACGCTCCTCTTCATACTGATCGAAAAGAACGTGGTAAGGCATAACCATCTGTGCTCTATCTGAAATCATGATTTTTGGTGCAGGCACATTGCGGTCTGTGATTGATTTGATCTCACTCATTACTTTCGGGATATCCAGTGCGACACCGTTTCCGATAATGTTGGTGATGTGGCTGTGGAATACACCGGATGGCAATGTATGTAATGCAAATTTACCATAGTTGTTTACGATGGTGTGACCTGCATTTGCTCCACCCTGAAAACGGATAACGATGTCCGCTTCATCTGCAAGCATATCTGTGATTTTTCCTTTTCCCTCGTCGCCCCAGTTAGCGCCTACTACTGCTGTAACCATTTGATTTTCCTCCTGCATAAAAAAAGTGATGGTCTGTAAAAACCATCACGCTTTCCTGTTTTTACTTTATGATTATACACGAATATATGTCATAAGTAAAATTAATATTCATTATATTTGATATAATTGTTTATTATATCATGAAGCAAAGCTTCATGATCGACATTCGCCGTTCGCCGAATGCATAAATGCATTCTTCTCACTTGCGCTCATTATATCATGATATTCCATATGCTATCAGACACGATTGGTTTCAGAAACATGGAAATCAAAAGCGTAACTGCCAGAATCAGGACAGGTTCATATCGTACCAAAATTCCTTTCGAATCCACTGATTTTAAAGAGAACGGAAAAGAAAATCTTCTGCTTATTTCATATCCCAGCACGGTTCCTGCCGTATTGGTGATCAGATCATCAATATCCGTAAGCCGGAATGTAAATATCTGTAATAGTTCAATCCCCAGTGATACAGCGAGTCCCATGAAAAACATAGTTTTGAAAGACCGGAAATTCTTCCAGACCGCAGGTACAAAAAATCCCATCGGTATAAATAAAATGATATTCAGAATCGTATTTTTCATATATGCAAACGGACTATTTACAATGTCTGCAAACGGTATCAGATTCAGACCAAAATCCATCTGAAATATCCTAACCGCAGGGACACCCACAACCGAAAACAGAGCAATCGCATAAAATGCAAATATCAGTTTTACACAAAATGGTTTAAATTCCCATTTCCTGTAGATTGTACACTGCAAAATAGCCAAAGCAGGAATCACAAAAATAGCAGCTGAGGTACAGTCTATCCAGATCGATAATAAACGCATCATTTACGTTTCCTCCTAAATATCCTGATCTTGCATATAAATTTATCATATTCCTGCCCGCAATCCCATTGATATTCTATTAAGATTGATGAAGAATTGATGAACTTTTTCTGACATTTTTTCACTACGGAACAAGCAGAAAATCGTATAGTTTTTCCGCTGCTGCCGACATCGGCGCACGCTCGTTTGAGACAATGCAAAACTCGCGTTCCGGTATCGCCCTATCAAATTTCAATACGAATAATTCCCCATTTTCAATGTATTTTTCTGCGAAATCCGACACGACACTGGCAACACCGAGGTTGCGCACTGCAAACTGGATGAGCATATCACTTGTCGCAAGTTCAAATTCCGGTCGGACAAATGTGCCGCGCTCTGCCAGATAATCCTCCACATATTTTCTTGTGGAAGTACTGCCCTCTAAGCACATGACCGGAAGATTTTCAAGCTCTTTATAGCTTAATTTTCCGCCTTTTAAATACTCAAACTTTTTTCCCGCCACAAAGACATCCTGAATTTTGCGGACAGGTGTCATTTTAAAATCATATTTATTGTTCACCGGGGTACTGATAATTCCAAAATCAATTTTTCCGTCCTGTAAATGTTTCAACGTCTCCGGTGTCGGGGCATTCGTCACGGTCACCTTGATCTGTGGAAATGCATCATGGAACGCTTCTAAATAAGGAAGCAGATAAAACTGCAATGTCATGTCACTAGCCCCCACACAGATTTCTCCGGCATCTAAGTTTAACATCTCTGAGAGTTTTTTCTCCCCGGTAAGGATTGTCTCATATCCTTTTCTCACATATTCTACAAGCAGTCCGCCTTCTTTTGTCAAGCGCACGCCTTTGGATGTCCGCACAAAGAGAGCGCAGGAAAGATCACTTTCCAGATGCTTGACTGCCTGACTGACTGCCGGCTGTGAGATGGAAAGCGCCTCTGCTGCGAGGGAGATACTGTTGTATTTGGATACATAATAAAAAATTTTGTAGTATTCGAGGTTTGTCTGCATTATTTTACTCCGTGATTTTACTGTGACTTGCAAATAATTGCTTTCTTATTATAACAGTTTCCCACGAAAAAATCTTTTCTTTTGCGAAAACAAAAAATTTATATTTTTTCGCAAAAATAAACATTGTCTTTTTGCGGTCCATGCCTTATACTAAGTTGCTGAAACGTAAAGAATATGCGTGTTGAGGCTAAAAAACACGGACAGATTTTTAACTATTTTATAAATCAAGGAGTACAGATTATGACAAAAGACATGACAATGGGAAGCCCGCTCAGAAAGATCTTACTTTTTTCCGTTCCGGTTTTACTGGGAAATATTTTTCAGCAGTTTTATAACATGGTGGATACGATCATTGTCGGGCAGTATCTTGGTGAGGATGCTCTGGCTGCGGTAGGCTCTACCGGATGTCTGATGTTCCTTGTATTAGGATTTGCAAATGGTATTGCGCAGGGATTTGGCGTTATGGTCTCCCACGCCTTCGGTGCAAAAGATTTCAAGCTGTTAAAGCATTATGTCGCACTCTCCCTGATACTGACTGCCATTGTATCGTTACTTCTGACTATCCCTACAGTGGCAGCTTCCAGACAGTTTCTTATTTTAATGAAAACACCGGACAATATCTTAGGACTCGCAGACTCTTATATTAAAGTCATTTTCGCAGGTATCCTGCTCACGATGTCCTACAACGTTGCCGCCGGTATTTTAAGAGGGATCGGCGACAGCAAAACACCGCTGTATTTCCTGATTCTCTCTTCCTTTTTAAATATTGTGCTCGACCTGTTTTTGATCGTCGTCGTAAAACTTGGAACCGCAGGCGCTGCCTATGCAACGATCATTGCGCAGGGTGTCTCCGCACTGCTTTGCTTTATTTATATGTTCCGCAAATTCGACATTTTAAAAACCAGCCGGGAAGATTACTATCTCGACGGATACGGTGTGTTCAATATGCTTTCCATCGGTATTCCGATGGCGCTCAACTATTCCATCACCGCTATCGGAACCATGATCCTGCAGGGTGCAGTCAATATTTTCGGTTCCAGTGTTGTGGCTGCCTTCACTGCCGCCTCCAAAGTGGAAAACCTCTCCACCCAGACCATGCCGACACTCGGCACTGCGATTGCCACCTACTGCGGTCAGAACCTCGGCGCAGGAAAATACAAACGTATCTACGAGGGAATGCGCAAAGGATTTTTCATCTGCATTTTTATCTCGCTTGCTGCCTCTGCCATCTGCGTATTCGGCGGACGTTTTATTGTGAGCTGGTTTGTGAGCAATCCTTCTGAAGAAATTTTCGACTATGCCATGCAGTATCTGAACACCATCAGTTTCTTCATGCTGCCGCTCGCATGGATTTTCCTTTACCGGAACGCCCTGCAGGGCTTAAACCGCGGACTTGTTCCAATGTTAAGCGGTGTTGTGGAAATGGTGTGCCGTATTATCGTGATCGCCGTCACCTTAAATCCGTTCGGTTACTGGGCAGTCCGTCTGGCAAGCCCGATCACATGGCTGTTCACCGGAATCCTTCTGATCGTAACGTATTTTATCTGGGAAAAACAGAGCCGGAAAAAACATTCCGGTTCATCGGACTAAAATTTTAGTTTTCCACCCCACTTCTGAACAGTCTCCACAAGCTGTATCAGATACCGGAACACCGGCTCCGTGATGACTGCGAACACGATCATGAGCATTGCACATTTTCCTGTGACCGCCGTGATCGCAAACAGTTCACTGAAAAACAGCATACAAAATAACCAGCCGATGACCATCGCTGCGATCAGGATCGCATGCGGTGTTGTCATCGGTTTTGCTATATGATAAAGGATCATGAAGCCGACAACTGCGATCAGGATCGTGCACGACGTGGAAACGCACTCTTTTTCCACTCCGAACTCCCTGCAGAAAATCACCAGACCGCTCACCACGATAAAATCTGTAATCCCAGCCGGAAGCGCCTGGATCAGGACATTGGTAAGAAAATGCCCATGGATCTGATTCCGGTTCTGCTCCAGCGCCAGAAAAAATGACGGAATCCCGATCGTAAAAACACTGATGAGCGACACCTGCGATGGCTCCAGCGGATAATCAATCAGAAACAGCATGGAAAATACGGCTAAGAGCATGGAGAAAATGTTCTTGACCAGATAAAGGCTGGCAGTGCGCCCGATGTTGTTCACCACCCGCCGCCCTTCCATGACAACCGCCGGCATTTTATTGAAATCGTTATCGAGCAGCACAAGCTGTGCCACATGCGAAGCCGCCTCACTGCCTGATGCCATCGCAATGCTGCAGTCTGCATCTTTTAACGCAAGAATATCGTTCACGCCGTCTCCGGTCATTGCCACGGTCTTTCCCTGCTCTTTTAATGCCTGCACCAGAAGACGTTTCTGCTCCGGTGTCACCCTGCCGAACACCGTGTATTTTTTTGCTGCCTTCCGCACTGCCTCCGCTGTTTTCAACGTTGCTGCGTCCACCTGTTTTTCCGCATGGCGGATTCCCGCTTTCTTTGCAATCTCCGATACCGTGACCGGATTGTCCCCGGAGATCACTTTCACTTCCACTCCCCGCTTGGAAAAGTAACGGAATGTATCCATTGCCCCCTCACGAATTGCATTGTTGAGCAGGATAAATGCAATGGGAGTTGCATTTTCTGTCAGTTCTTTTCCATCCAGATTCCCCTCATACTCTGCAAATACAAGCACACGATATCCCTTTTCCAGAAATACTTCGATTGTTCCCTGAACAGCCGCATAATCCTGCCGCAGCACAAATTCCGGTGCGCCGACCACATAAGCTTTTCCTGCCAGAACCACTCCGCTGTATTTTGTGGCAGACGAAAACGGGACGATTTTTTCTGCACTGTTTTCCATCGGCTCCGTAAAATACTGCTGCAATGCCTCCATCGTTGCATTGTCGCACGGCAGGGCACGCACACAGTCAGAGAGCAGCTTTGCAATTTTATTTTTGTCTTCCGATTGCTGGTCTGCTTCCTGTTCTTTCGCTGCAAGGTTCTGGTCTTTTGCAAGGATAAACTGTGCCACTTCCATTTCCGGCACGGTAATGGTTCCGGTCTTATCCACACACAGTACATTTACCCGCGCCAGTGTCTCGATACATTTCATGTCATGGATCAGTACCTTTTGTTTTCCAAGCCTCATCACCGACACCACCATCGCCACACTTGCAAGAAGGTACAGGCCTTCCGGGATCATTCCGAGAATAGCCGCCACCATGCCCGTCACACTATCTTTCATCGTTGCCCCGGAAAAAAAGTATTGCTGTAAAAACAGGATCGCCCCGATCGGCAAGATGATCACGCCCACGGTCTGCACAAGGCGGTTCAACGCCCGGATCATCTCCGACTGCTCGCCCTCTTTTGTCTGTGTTGCCTGTAACATCAGTCCTGAAATATAAGAATCTTTTCCCACTTTTTCGAGTTTTGCCAGGCACTCTCCCGATATCACAAAACTCCCCGAGAAAAGCGGATCTCCCTCTTTTTTTATAATCTCATCGGCCTCCCCTGTGATCAAAGCCTCATTGACCGTGATATTGCCGGATAACACCAGTGCGTCCGCCGGGATCTGTCCACCCGCCGAAAGCGTTATCACATCATCCTGCACCAGTTCATCCGCCAAAACCTCCTGCTCACTTCCATCCCGCCGGACCGTAATTTTCGGTGTGTTTAATATTGTAAGATCATCCAGGATTTTTTTGGAACGCAGCTCCTGGATGATTCCGATCAACATATTTGCAATAATTATAGGTAAAAAAGTAAGATCCCGAAAGGACCCCACCACGATCAGAAGAATCGTAATGATCAAAAAAATAAGATTATAATAAGTTACAACATTTGAGCGGATGATCTGTGCCACTGTCTTTGTGGAAGAATCTACGCTTTCATTCGACAACCCTGCCTTTTTCCGAAATTCCACTTCAGCAGTGGACAGTCCACTCATATTCTGGCACATTCTGCATCTCTCCATCTCACTTTATGATGCTTTAGTATGCCCTGTTTTTTATTAAACTATTTGAACAATCGCTAATTGTTCTTTATTTTGCTTTTAATGCCCAGACAGCTTTGATCTGGCTTCTGATTTTTCCATAGTCCCATTTCTGACCACTGCGGTATAAAGAAAACGGATCGTTAATGGAAAATCCTTCATCATCATAATCATAGAGCAGGATAAAATGTCCCCCTGTAGTGAAATCTCCCTGCCGCACGGAGCAGATCACGATGTCTCCCTGATCTAAGTGCTGTTTGATCTCAATCTGGCTGATATTGATCTGCTCGGAGCGGACACCATAAGCTGCCGCCCCTTCTGTCATAAGCGACCACATCGTTCCTGTGCCGGACATATAGTAACCTTCCTGCATGGCAAATTTTGAGATTGCAGCCGGAGTTGCCTCCTCGTTTCCAGTCAGCGCAACTACTGCCATCGCCAGTGTTGTCGGACCGCATCCGCTGATCGCGACATTGCTGTCATCCCCATATGCAAGGCAGCCCCAGCGTTTATCCCACTGTAAAAAGAGCGGATATTCTTCCTGTAACTCTTTCTCTGTCAGTTCTGCTTTATCATAATCCCTTGTATTCCCTTTGTAATCAGCTACAAATGCGATCATTTCCGGATTATTTGCCAGATTGATCAGTAATTTTTCCGGATATTTCTCTGCATTTTCCACGATCTGTGCGTAGCGTTCATCTGACGCTTCCATCTGTTCTAACTGTCTGATTGCCTGATTTAAGGAATAATCTACCGGTTTTGATAACACAACCTGTGGGATCTCCGCAAACGGATCATTCGTTTCTTCGCTGTCTGCCGGTTCTTCGACAGTTTCTGTAGCAGACTGTTCCTCTTTTTCCGTTCCATCTGCTGTTGTTCCATTATCTACGTCATTTGTAATTTGATTTTCTTTTTTCTCTTCATCGGAGTTATCCTGCGCTGATGCCAGCACTTCTTCTGTTTTTCCAAGTTTGATCTCAGGAAAATATCTTCCACAGACACATCCCAGTAAAAAAGATGTCAAAAGCATTACACTCAAAACGATTTTTCTTTTCCGTACAAGCTTTTTCTGTCTCAGTCTTCTTTCGTCTAATTCTGTCTGATTCTGTATCTGGCGCTGATTCTGCTCCTTCATCTATCGGTAACCTCTCTCGTATTTCTTTCTTGCGTAGCGTGTTCTATTATATACATAAACCCTGCAATTTTGCTACCCTCTTCATAAAATATTAATAAAACTTTGGGTTTTCTTTGGAATACTTACAGAAAAAAACAGGTGCCAAATGTATGACCCATTCAGCACCTGCCCTGTCCTGTCTGTTTTTATTTGTTGCTGAGATATTCGTGAATACCCTTAGCTGCTGCTTTACCGGCACCCATCGCAAGGATAACAGTTGCTGCACCTGTCACAGCGTCACCACCGGCATAAACACCTTCTTTGGAAGTTGCACCGGTCTCTTCTTCTGCAATAATACATTTTCTGCGGTTGATATCAAGACCTTTTGTAGTGGATGAGATCAGAGGGTTTGGAGAAGTACCAAGTGACATGATCACAGTATCTGCCTCGATCTCATATTCAGAGCCAGGAATCTCAACCGGACTTCTTCTTCCGGAAGCATCCGGTTCACCAAGTTCCATTTTGATCACTTTTGCACCCTTTACACAACCGTTTTCATCCACCAATAATTCGGTTGGATTCTGGAGAAGATCAAAGATGATACCTTCTTCTTTTGCGTGATGTACTTCCTCTTTACGGGCCGGAAGTTCTTCCTCACCACGACGATATACAATATGTACCTCTGCACCCAGTCTTCTTGCTGTTCTGGCAGCGTCCATTGCCACATTACCACCACCTACTACGATGACTTTCTTACCTGCTTTGATCGGTGTGTCGTAATTGTCCAGAAAAGCTTTCATAAGGTTGTTTCTTGTTAAATACTCATTGGCTGAGAATACACCCATTGCCTGTTCGCCCGGAATACCCATAAATCTTGGGAGTCCTGCACCGGATCCAATGAAGACTGCCTCAAAGCCCTCGTTGTCCATCAACTCATCGATTGTAACGGATTTACCGATGACAACGTTGGTCTCGATCTTAACCCCCAATGCTTTCACGTTTTCCACTTCAGCGGCAACCACTTTCTGCTTTGGAAGACGGAATTCAGGGATACCGTAAACCAAAACACCGCCTGCCTGATGCAATGCTTCGAAAATCGTCACATCATAACCAAGCTTTGCAAGATCTCCTGCACAGGTAAGACCTGCCGGACCTGAGCCGATCACTGCTACTTTATGTCCATTTAACTTTTCTGCCTTTTTCGGTTTAATGCCATGTTCTCTTGCCCAGTCCGCAACAAAACGCTCTAATTTACCGATCGCTACAGGCTCTCCTTTGATTCCACGGATACATTTTCCCTCACACTGTGTCTCCTGTGGACATACACGGCCACAGACTGCCGGAAGTGCGGAAGACTCACTGATCACATGATAAGCAGCCTCAAAATTACCTTCTTTTACTTCTGCGATAAATCCCGGAATATTGATAGATACCGGACATCCTTTCATACACTGTGCATTTTTACAGTTTAAGCAACGGGCAGCTTCTGCCATTGCTTCTTCTTCATTATATCCCAAACATACTTCTTCAAAGTTCGCTGCACGAACGGCTGGCTCCTGCTCACGAACCGGAACTCTAGTTAATACGTCCATTTTTTCCTCCTGATTCTATGTAACTGACCAGACAGTTTTCTCTCTGATCTGCAAAATTTCTGATTTTTAACTGTTACAATTGCCGCATCCACCGTGATGTGTTGCACCTTCCTGTAATTTCAGCATGGCTCTTCCCTCTTCGGTCTTATACTGGGCCTGTCTTCTCATTGCCTGGTCAAAATCAACCAGATGTCCGTCGAACTCCGGTCCGTCTACACATGCAAATTTTACCTCATCGCCTACAACCAGACGGCAGGCACCACACATTCCGGTTCCGTCTACCATGATCGGATTCATGGAAACAACGGTTGGAATCCCTAATTCTTTTGTCAGTTTGCAGACAAATTTCATCATGATCATTGGTCCGATCGCCACACAGTGGTCATAACGCTTTCCATTATCCCAGAGTTCCTGCAGCTGTGCAGTACCGGTTCCTTTGAAACCATACGAGCCATCATCCGTTGTCACATAAAGGTTTGTGGCAACTTTTTTCATCTCATCCTCTAAGATCAGTAAATCTTTGTTACGTGAACCCATGATGACATCACAGTCAACACCATGCTCATGCAGCCATTTTACCTGAGGATAAACCGGAGCTGTACCAACACCACCTGCAACAAATAAAATTTTCTTTTTCTTTAATTCTTCGATATCTTCATGGATCAGATCTGATGGGCATCCCAGAGGTCCAACGAAATCTTCAAAAGCATCCCCTTCCTGTAAGCTTACCATACGCTCTGTGGAAGCTCCTACGGTCTGGAATACGATCGTGATCGTTCCCTCTTCCCTGTCGTAATCACAAATGGTAAGTGGAATACGTTCACCCTCCTCATCAATTTTTACAATAACAAACTGTCCCGGTTCGCAATACTGCGCAACACGAGGAGCCTTGACATCCATAAGATAGATCTTGTCTGCCAGTTTTTCTCTTCTAACGATTGGATACATGTTTTTCCTCCTTGTATATACTCACTGCCTTTTTCATCTCTGTAATCGTTTTCCTTAATCACGAATCTCCTATGAAAATATACATTTTTTTAGCATTACTTTATATAATAAAGGAAAAGCCGTTAGATTTCAACGGCTTTTCCCTTGTTTTATTGCTTTTTCATATAATTGAAACATACTAATTATTTATAGCTTCTATTCTTACTACACCACTATTATGCCTCCACTTTGGAAAACAGAATTCTGTCATTATCCAATGCCTTTCCGGCACGGACTGCAAACTGCTCTAACAGATCATCCACTGACATCTTTTCCCGTTCTTCCCCGGAAACATCCAGCACAATATTTCCCGAATCCATCATTAGGGTACGGTTTCCAAGTTCAAGCGCCTGATGCATGTTGTGCGTGACCATAAGGCAGGTGATGTTCTGCTCTGACACTATCTTTTTTGTGAGGTTCAGTACTTTCTCTGCGGTGGCAGGGTCTAAAGCTGCGGTATGCTCATCCAGCAGCAAAATCTTAGGAGTCACCATCGTTGCCATCAAAAGTGTGAGTGCCTGACGCTGTCCACCGGACAAAAGTCCGACCGGCTGCTTCATACGGTCTTCTAACCCCATGTCTAGCAGTGCGAGCTGCTCTCTGAATTTTTTCTTGTCCGCTGCCTTGATCCGGCTGAAATAGGCATTCTTTGAAGTAGTCGTGCGCAGGTAAGCAAGCGCCATATTCTCCTCGATCGTCATATGTGGTGCGGTTCCCTTCAATGGATCCTGAAACAAATGACCAATCACTTTACTGCGGACATGCTCTTTCTGATAGGTAATGTCCTCACCATCCAGCATGATCAGTCCTTTGTCTGCAAAAAAGGCTCCTGTTATCGCATTAAACAGCGTTGATTTTCCGGCTCCGTTGCTTCCTACGATCGTTGCAAAATCCCCCTGCTTTAAGGTGAGATTCAGATTTTTTAATGCACATTTTTCATTGACAGTTCCCGGATTAAAAGTTTTGCTGACATCGCGCATCACAAGCATTGCGTTCTTCTCTGCCATTATCTTTCTCCTCCTTCGCTGTCATTTTTCGTAATCTCCTGAACGTATATCTGGTTCTGAGCCTTTGCGGCACGTTTCTGCCGGTAAAAATTCATCTGCTTTTTCAGATATGGGAATGCGATCGCCACGGCTACAATGATTGCAGAAACAAGTTTTAAACACTCTGCCGGTACATTTAATCTCAGGGCAACTGCCACGATAAAACGATACAGGCAGCTTCCTAAAATAACGCCGGTCACACGCTGTAACATACCGCCTTTTCCAATGATAGATTCCCCAATGATCAGGCTGGCGAGTGCGATTGTTACCATTCCGGTTCCAAGATTGATATCACAGGATTTCTGATACTGCGCAAGCAGTCCGCCGGAGAGACCGGTCAGGGCATTGGCAACACAAAGTCCGATCGTGATCATGGCACTTGTATTAATGCTGGAAGCTCTTACCATATCCGGATTATCTCCGGTTGCGCGGATGGAAAGTCCAAGCCTTGTATTTAAAAAGAAAGAGATCAGCACTCCTACAATGATAACGATCAGTGCAGCCACGATCAGTTTATACCACGTTCCACCGATCGCTGTTTTTGCCCAGGTAAAAACGGATTCACAGTTGAATAAGTTCATGTTGGAAGCGAATCCCATTACTGCAATATTAATTGTATACAATCCGGTATTTACGATGATTCCCGCCAAAATGGACTGAATCCCCATTTTTGTCTGTAAGAAAGCGGTCACAAAACCGGAGCAGACACCAGCTGCCATCGCTGCAAATAATCCAAATATCGGATGACCTGCAAGTGTCACCGATGCACAGACGGCACATCCCAATGTAAAACATCCATCGGTCGAAAGATCCGCAATGTTTAAAATACTGAAGGATATAAATAATGCCAGTGCGACCAGTGCATAGATAAAACCAAGTTCTAATGCACTCTGTACAATTGATAATGTAATAATGGAACCCATACCTTAATTAAACTCCTCTGCTGTTACTGTCTCGATCAATTCGGAACACATATCTTTAAAGATAGAATAATCGATTCCGACTTTTTCTGCAATCTCTGTATTTACGGTTACGATACCGCTGTCTAATGTTTCTACCGGTGTTGTGACCGGATCTGCTCCGTTTGCAAGAATGTCTGCAACCATGTCTGCTGTCTTTGTTCCGAGTGTCTCATAGTTGACGCCGTATCCTAAGAATGCTCCGTTTAAAGCAAAGGAATCTGCACTTGTGTAGTGAGGGATACCTGCGTCTGCAAATTTTTCAAAAATCGCAAGTTCTGCTGTCATAACAGTGTTGTCCTGTGGTGTAAAAATAGCGTCTACTTTTTCTGCCACCAGGGAATCTGCTGCTGCCTGGATCTCACCGGTTGTTGTACCTGTTTTTTCTACATAGGAAATCCCATGTTCATCGCAGTAATCTTTTGCCGCCTGAATAGCACTTGCGGAAGAATCCTGGCTCTTATCATACAGCAATCCGATTTTTGCTGCATCCGGATCCGCTGCCAAAATGAAATCCATGATCTGTGCCACATCAATTGCATCGGATGTTCCTGTAATATTGGCACCCGGAGCATCTGCACTTGCTACAAGTCCTGCTCCGACCGGATCTGATACTGCGGAAAATACAACCGGGATCTGATTATCTTCCGTTGCGTTCTGCATGATCATTGCTGCCGGCGTTGCGATCGGAATGATCACATCGACGCCCTCTGCCACAAGATCTGCTGCGATCTGATTTAAGGTAGAGGAATCTGCCTGACCATTATAGGTGTAATCTGCATAATCAAATGTCACACCAAGTTCTGCTCCTTTTGCATCCAGCTCTGCTTCAATTGCTTTCTCAATCTGGTTTAAGGATGCATCATCTACATACTGTACGATTCCAACTTTGTACACGGTTTTGTCTGCAGTATTCTGTGCAGTATCCTTTGCGGTATCGGCTGCGTCTGCACTGCTCTCTGTTGTGTTCGTGCTGTTTCCTGCATTGGATGTGTCTGTGCTGTTTCCACATCCACCGATCATTGTTGCTGCCATTGCCATTGTCAATACTGCTGCCATCATTTTTCTCTTCATCATTTTTTCCTCCAAATTTTAAGAATGTTTTTGAAAGAAATCCGTTTTGAAAGTTATAAGAATCATGTATTGCGGTTTTGTTTGCAAGTAAACAAAAACCGTCTCAAGCTGTTGCTTGAGACGGTAATAAAATCTTATTATCGCGGTACCACTCATCTTGACCATCCGGTCCACTCTCTCATGTACTATCATACACGCCTGATTGATAACGGGTTCGGTTCCCGGTGACTCCTACTGCTGATACATGGCTCTGTATGCTTCATGTATGTTGTTCAGGTCACCCTCGAAAGTCCATTCAGTAAAATGATCCATACTGCAATCCCACCACCTGCAGCTCTCTGTAATATCAACAGATTACTTACTACTCTTTCTCAACGGTTTTTCTTTATGGTGTTACTTTAATACATTAACGTATCTTTGTCAACACCTTTTTTTATTTTTATGAGAAGTATACGAGTTCATCTTCCGGCTTCTCGGCTGGAGTTATGGAAATTGGATACAATACAGGACCTTTTCCCTTGTACTCTTTTGCGAATTCTACGTGTACTTCTGCTGTGATATTGATCCAGGATTTGTGCGGAATTTCATCCTCCCTATCGTATTTCGTTTTGAAGCCGATGAAGGTAACATCCTCCACACAGCAGGTCATTGCAAAACGTCCCGGAACCATAATTCCTTTTTTCAGTTTGTCCGGATTGTATACAAGTGCTAAGAAAGAAACTTTCTTACCCTCATACTTTTTCGGATTGTCCTGACAATCCATATACCAGATCGCATAATCTGCATCGGAAATTTCAATCTCATCCGCAGTAATGTCAAACGGTAACTCCTCCGGTCTCTCGTCAAGTGTTCCGTCCGCACGCTCATAGACAAGCTGTGCTTTCCGGTTTAATGCCTTGACATTTCTGCGGTATTTTCCTTTGTCTGTACTGTCATCACAGCGATTGAAGATCACGACATCTGCGGAAAAAAGCTGTTCCATGATCATTGTACGCATATTTGCAAGATACATATCGAAAGTCGTTGCATCTACCGTGGCAAGCTGCTGTACGATCATCCAGTACTTTGGAAGTTCCATATCCATGAGTGTTCCCATCTGCCAGGTTCCGTTGTACTCTAAGAATACCTGCTCCGGCTGGTACTCGGTATTTACTTTTTTCAAAAAGTCCTCTGTAAAATCTGCCTCACTGTCTACCATGACAAGTTTTACATTATTTTTTTCAAGTTCTTCATCCGTAAACTCTGCATCGCCGTCTTCACAGCAGATGACAAGGCTTTTTCCCTCTTTTGCAAAGCCCTGCTCAAATAAGGTGTCTTTGATGAGGGAGGTCTTTCCACTGTCCATAAAACCGGTAAATAAATATACTGGTATTTCGTTCATATATATTCTCCCTTATTAAATTCCGAATAACTCTTCTAATCTGTGTTCGTCAATGTTGCAGCCGATCACACAAAGTCTTCCTGTATAGTCAGGCTCACCGTCACGGAGTTCATACTCGCCCGGAACCATGTCAAAGTAAATCCAGGAACCATTCTCATCCTCTACCATTCCTTTGGCACGGAGGATTGTTCCGTAATCATCTGTCTCGCAGAGAGTCTTTAATACATCCTCGATCTTTTCCTTCGTGAATTTGTGAGGCGTCTCTTTTCCCCAGCTTGTAAACACTTCATCTGCATGATGGTGATGATGATGCTCATGGTCATGGCATCCGCAGGTGCAGTTTTCGTCATGTTCATGATGGTGCTCATGGTCGTGGTCGTGGTCTTCATGATCGTGATGGTGTTCATGGTCGTGGCCGTGATCATGCTCATGTTCTTCGTGATCGTGGCATCCGCAGGTGCAGTTCTCGTCATGTTCATGATGATGTTCGTGATCATGCTCATGATCGTGGTCTTCATGATCGTGGTCATGATGGTGATGTTCATGCTCATGCTCCTCTTCCTCTTCTTTGGCATGCTGCTCAGCCATCAGTTTCATCTCAAGAGAATCTGCTCCCTCGATCACTTTTAAGATCTGCTCGCCTTTGATTGCATCCCATGCTGTTGTGATGATTGCAGCCTTTGGATTCAATGTCTGGATCTGTTTTACACAAAGTTCTAACTGCTCAGGTGTTGCATTCTGGCTTCTGCTCAGTACAACAACTGTAGCATATTCAATCTGATTATTAAAAAATTCACCGAATGCTTTCATCTGTTTGCTTGCTTTTAAAGCATTTACGACAGTTACGAGTCCGTTTAATTTAACGTCTTCCTCTTTCTCGATATCGATCACAGACTTCATAACATCGGATAACTTACCGACACCGGATGGCTCGATCAGAATGCGGTCCGGATGATATTTGTCAATCACTTCGTGAAGATTCTTTCCGAAATCACCTACTAATGAGCAGCAGATACAGCCGGAATTCATCTCTGTGATCTCAATTCCTGCATCTTTTAAGAAACCGCCATCGATTCCGACTTCACCGAACTCATTCTCGATCAGAACGATCTTCTCGCCCTTAAATACCTCATCGATCATTTTTTTAATAAATGTGGTTTTTCCTGCTCCTAAGAAACCGGAAATAATATCAATTTTTGTCATAATAAATCCACTCCTTTTTATGTCTTGATAATATGCAAAATGCAGATTATCATGGTTACATTGTATTATCTTTGTCTGCCCGGATCACACTTTCTGCCCGAACATTCCTATTTTACTCGATTATTTTACAAAATGCAAATTTTGTGCAATTTTTAATAATTATTTTATACCCTGTTTATTTTTATCCATTATATCCGAAAACACTTCTGCATATCCTTGTATGTACCGAGAACCAAAAGGGTATCTTCACTGCTTAGTTCCATATCCGGACCAATCGCCATATTCATCTTTCCGTCTGTTTTGATCGCCAGAATACTGATGCTGTACTTTTTACGGATATCCAGTTCACCGATCGTTTTTCCGATCCAGTCTCCCGGCACCTCCACCTCAAAAATAGCATGTGAATCATCCACTTCGATATAATCATGGATATGATCTGCCGTATAGCGGATCGCTGCCCAGTTGGCGATCTGTTTTTCCGGATAAATGACCTCGTCTGCTCCATTGCGAAGCAGGAACTTTGCCTGTACATCCCGCTCTGCACGCGATATGACCATTTTAGCGCCAAGTTCTTTCAAAAGAGAAGTTGTCTCCAGGGAATTTTGGAAATTGCCTCCGATCGTCACAAAACAAATATCATAATTTTTGATTCCAAGCGACTCCAGAAAATTCTCATTGGTACTGTCACCGATCTGTGCGTCTGTAACATACGGAAGAATTTCATTGACAAGATTTTCATTCTCATCCACAGCCATTACTTCATGTCCAAGCTCATTCAACTGGTATGCAACATGCTTTCCAAATCTCCCGAGTCCGATAAGCAAAATATTTTTCATTATAATTTTCTCCTTTATCCAACAGTTATTTTATCAAGCGGTCTTTTTGCTCCGCTCTGGATTTTTACTGAAATTGCAGCATATATAAGTGTCAGTCCGCCAACTCTTCCAAGATACATCAAAACAACCAATATCAGATGTGATACTAGTCCAAGCTCCGTTGTGATCCCTAATGTAAGTCCTGCCGTGCCCACTGCCGATGCTGTTTCAAAAAGGCAATCCGATAATGCAACATGTTCTATCTGACTGATTGCAATTCCACCTGTGAAAAACAAAAAGAAATACAAAATAGCGATCGTTGCCGCATTTTTCACCACTGCATTATCGAATCTTCTTCCAAAAACCTCTGTTTCCGGTTCTCTTCCGAATGTTGCAAACGCATTCAGTATCAGCACTGCGATCGTTGTTGTCTTCATACCTCCTGCCGTTGATCCCGGAGATCCACCGATCAGCATCATCAAAATCATGATTGCTTTGGAAGAATCGTTCATTGCACCAAGATCTGCCGTATTAAATCCGGCTGTTCGAAGAGTTACCGACTGAAAAAGAGAAGCCAGTATTCTTTTTCCCATAGAAAATCCGGTAAAATCACTCAGAAAGAAAAAAACAGCCGGTAGTAAGATCAAAACAGCGGTGGTAACAAGGATAATCTTACTCTGCAGACGGTAACGTTTCAAGTTCCATTTGTTTGTACAAAAATCATCCCAGGTCAGAAATCCGATGCCACCGATCACGATCAAAAGCATGATTACAAGATTGATCAGTGGATTGGCAATATATCCTGTCAGAGATGGAAATGTCTGCCCTGCCGTTCCAAGTATGTCAAAACCCGCATTGCAAAAAGCCGATACCGAATGGAAGACTGACATCCAGATTCCCTTCCATCCATAGTCTTTGCAAAATACAGGAAGCATGAGAATGGCACCGACCAATTCGATCAGAAATGTTCCCTGTAGAATAAATTTCGTAAGCCGGACAATTCCACCTACCTTCGGTGCTGAAATTGCATCCTGCATCGTGCTCCGCTGCATTAACGAGATCTTTCTCCCCGATACCATTGAAAAAGATGCAACCACAGTGATGACTCCCAATCCGCCGGTCTGGATCAGAAGTAAGATTACTGCCTGACCAAACGCCGACCAGTAACTTCCTGTATCCACGACCACAAGTCCTGTCACGCAGACAGCTGATGTCGCAGTAAATAAAGTTTTATCAAACGGTGTCACAACTCCGGCAGAAGATGAGATCGGAAGCATTAAAATAATTGCTCCAAGTAATATCACACCTGCAAATCCAAATGCGATCATCTCAAACGATGACATTTTCTTTTTTTTACGTATAAGTTCCGGCATATCAGTTCTCCTTTTTTCTGCTGCTTTCATTTTATTTGTGGAACTGCATATTGTAAAGCTTTTCGTAAGTTCCCTTCCTGGCCATCAGTTCTTCATGTGTTCCCGACTCTTCGATACCGTCCTCAGAAAGTACAAGAATCTTCTCGGCATTTTTTATTGTGGAAAGTCTGTGTGCGATCACAAAAGTGGTACGGTTTTTGGCAAGCTTCTCCAATGAATCCTGTACTACTTTTTCACTCTCATTATCAAGTGCTGAGGTTGCCTCGTCAAAAATAAGGATCGGTGGATTTTTAAGGAAAACCCTTGCAATGGACAACCGCTGCTTCTGTCCGCCGGAAAGCTTGATTCCGCGCTGTCCGATGTCCGTCTCATAACCATTTGGAAGCGACATGATAAACTCATGCGCATTGGCGTTTTTCGCTGCCTCGATGACTTCCTCTCTTGTCGCATCCGGTTTTCCGTAACGGATATTGTCAAAAACAGTTCCAACAAAAAGATACACATCCTGCTGCACAATGCCGATGTGGTCGCGCAGACTCTTTAAGGTGAGATCACGCACATCTTTTCCATCGATTTTTACTGCGCCGCCCGTCACGTCATAGAAACGTGGAATGAGGGAACAGAGCGTACTTTTTCCTGCGCCGGAGGAACCGACTAATGCCATGTAAGCCCCCGCCGGAACATTTAAACTGATATGGTTCAACACTTTTTCCGTGTTTTCCTCATACTGGAATGAAACATTTTCAAAAGTAATATCTCCCTTTACATCCTTAAGTTCCACTGCATCTTTTTTGTCCTCGATATCCGGATGAATGGCGAGGATCTCCTGAAAACGTTCAAACCCGGTATAACCATTCTGGAACTGCTCTGTGAAATCAATGAGGGTGCGGACCGGATCCGTAAACACACTGATATAGAGCATAAATGTGACAAGGTCGCTGACATCCACACTGCCTTTTGCGATCAGCACCGTACCTGTCAGGATCACGCTGACCTGAATGAGTGTCGTAAACGCTCCAAGCCCTGCCTGATAACTTCCCATGTAAAAATAGCTGTTTTTCTTGGCTGCAAGGAAACCGTCATTGCCTTGTTTGAATTTACGGTTTTCAATCTCTTCATTGGCAAAAGATTTTACCACCCGGATACCGGATAAGTTATCCTCGATCTGCGCATTGATGTCTGCGATTTTTACACGGTTCTGTTTGAATGCGAGACGCATTTTTTTATTCAGGACAAATGCATAGATCAGCATGAACGGCAGAATTGCAAAGGCTGCAACTGCGAGCATTGGGCTGATGTTCACAAGAATGATCAGTGCTCCGGCAATTTTGATCACGGACAGAATGATGTTCTCCGGTCCATGATGCATCAGTTCACTGATATCAAAAAGATCGGTTGTGATACGGCTCATCAGCTGTCCGACTTTCTGGTCATCATAAAAGGAAAAGGACAGTTTCTGATAATGTGCGAAAATTTCCGCACGCATGTCATACTCGATTTTCGCTCCCATCACATGTCCATAATTACAAATGTAGAATTTACTGTAACAGTCAACCGCCACCAGCGCAAACAGTCCAATGGCGATGTACGCTGCCTGATGCAAAATCTCTGCCGGCTCACGGTACACAAGATTGTAGGTCACATACCGCACGACCAGCGGAATGATCAGGGCAACCGCCGCAGAGAGCGTTGCGAAAAACATGTCTGTCCAGAACACACGCATGTAAGGTTTATAATAGGTGAGCATTTTTTTCATGGTTCCACTTTTTTTCATAAATTCCGGTTCTCCTCTGCATAAGATAAGACTGATACATTCTTTTATGCATCAGTCTCATTCAAATTCATATGATATTATTTTAGACGTAAAGCTGAAATTGTCAAGCTTTTCCCCTACGCCGGATATGCTGCTTATTTTAATTCTTCTGTCTTCAACTTTAACTGTATTATTTATTTTTTTCTTTCAGTTTTAAGATATATTCTTCTTCTGCTTGTTCTAGTCGTTTCTGAATAGCTTCCTCTGATGGCAACTGCGATTTTATTTCTTGTAAGCGAATATTATCGTAAGTTGCAACTCCCATAGGAGTCTCTATTCCCTGAAAAGCCCACTGAACCTCTGTCTGATCCTTATCTTTACATATCAGCAGACCAATTGTGGGATTATCGGATTCCGATTTCATTAACTCATTAACCGCATTTACATAGAAATTAAGTTTTCCTGCAAACTCTGGTTCAAATGATACAGCTTTTAATTCAACAACTACATAGCAACGAAGTTTAATATGATAAAAAAGCATATCTATTTTTCTTGTTTTACCGGCTATGATAATCTCTTTCTGTCTTCCTATAAAAGCAAATCCTGATCCAAGTTCTAACAAGAAGCGTGTAATATTCTGCTCTAACGCATCTTCCAACGCTTCCTCATCGTATCCTGCCGGAAGTGATACAAAGCCGAAATCATAAATATCTTTTACTATTTCCTGTGCGAGTTTTCCTTGTATGGCTGGAAGTTTTTCCGCAAAATTAGTAAGTGCATTACCTGATGATTGATATAAATTAGCTTTAATACAATCAACAAGTGTACTTCTGCTCCAACTTTCTTCTATTGTTTTTCTCACATAGAATAAAGCTTCTTCTATTGTTTTACATTTTGTTACTATTTCCACATGATGTCTCCATGGTACAAATCCAAAGATTGCAGGAAATTCTATTTCTGCACCAGCTTGGTGCAGTTTTTGATATTCACCGATTTCTGCACCAACCTGTTGCAGTTTTAAACTATTCAAATCAAGATTATTCTCAATAGTATGAGCAAGTTCTGAAAACGTATCACTTGAAGAATAGAACAAATACCATTTTTTCATATTCCAAAGATTTCTTGCTGAAAAGCCTGCTGCATCAGGAAATTCGTTTTGTAAATCGAGACTTAATTGCTCTACAATTCCTTTTCCCCACTTCTCTTCCGCTTTTCTTTCTACTAAATCCCGCCCCAATTGCCAATTAAAGTAAAGTCGTTCTGTATTAACTTTAACAGCTGCTTTTATCTGTGTGGATATATAGCGTTGTTTCACATCATGAATCCAATTTACATAATCAGAATCCAAATTAATATCATGCGATTTCACCATACGAGGTTTTGTTTCTTCAGACATATGTTTCCCCATTTCTTCTTGATTTTTCATTCAAAATTTTAATCAATAGTGTGCGGAACATTACCGCACACCAATCTCCTCTATACGCCGGATATGCTGCTTATTTTCTCTTTTCAAACCCATACACCCATTTTCCACGCAAAAATAAAGCAAGGAAAATGACCGAACTAATACTCCAGGTCAATGGATACGCCCAGAAGATCACGCGGATATCCGGGATAAAATGAACCGTAACCGTGATATAGCTTACACGGAACAGACACCATACACACAGCATAACGATCATCGGAACCGATGCATTTCCCGAACCACGAAGCACCGCAGCGATGCAGTGGGAAAAAGCCAGCAGAAAATAGAACAATGCAATGGTTCTCGACTGCATAACTCCATAATGTACTACATCCGGTTCACTGTTAAAGGCTGCAATAAGCACCGGTGCGGCTGTATAAATCACAACTCCGATCAATTCTGCAATGATAATCGAACAGAGAACGCCAAACCTCGCTCCTTTTTTTGCACGGTCATACTGCTTTGCACCAAGGTTCTGGCTGACAAAAGTGGTCAGCGCCATCGTAAAACAGGTCACCGGCAGAAACGCAAATCCTTCGATTTTGGAATAAGATCCACATCCCGCCATCGCCATTTTCCCAAATGCATTGATATTTGTCTGCACAAAAACATTCGCAATGGCGATCACAGAATTCTGAAAACCGGACGGCACACCGTTTTGTATGATCTGCCACAGCATCTGGCTGTCAAAACGGATTTTATTTAACTGAAGCCTATATTCTTCTTTTGCTCTCAGAAGATGGATCAGACATAAGAATGCACTTACAAATTGGGAAATCGCTGTTGCCAAAGCGGCTGCACCGACTCCCATCCCCAATCCTGAAATAAAGAAAATATCCAGCACCACATTGATACAGGAAGAAATGATCAGATAAATCAGCGGATGTCTGCTGTCTCCAACCGACTGCAAAATCCCTACAAAAATATTGTACATGATCACTCCGATAGAGCCTGCAAAATAAGTGCGGAAATAGGTGATAGATTCCGGAAGCACCTCTGCGGGTGTTCCCATCAACACCAGGATCTTCGGTGCTAAAAGCATGCCGATCACTGTCAATGCAATTCCTGCTGCAATTCCAAACGCAACCGTTGTGTGGATTGATTTCTCCAGATTTTCCTTGTCTTTCGCTCCATAATATCTGGCAATTACAACACCTGCACCCATTGCGATGCCATTGATAAATCCAACCATCAGAAAGATCAGATTCCCGGATGAGCTGACTGCCGCCAACGCATTGCTGCCGAGATAATTTCCTACGATCAGTGAATCTGCCGTGTTATACAATTGCTGAAACAAATTTCCAAGAAACAGCGGAATCGCAAATAAAATAATTTTTCTGGAAATGCTTCCCTCTGTCATTCTTGTTTTATCTTCTGTTCTCATCATTACTTCCTCGTATCTTTTTCTGCTCTACGCTCTGACTCTAATAATAGGTACTATCTATAGTATAGTTTTTTTCGTGTAAAATCAACAAGTTTTGAGGATTATAAGAGATTTGGATTGAACAAAATCTTGAGTTACATAACTAATGCTGCTCCATATAATCAATAAATTCCGTTGTCTTAGACCAGTACTTAATCCCCCAATTTTCAAAATTCCATTCATCCATGTAATTGTTACATTCATAGTCAATATACTCTTTTAATATTCTTTCATTTGCTACATCAATGTCTAACATTCTTGGAATTCTGATTCCTGTCTGCAACAGTCTGTTATAATCATTTTGTTCTGCTTCGATTTTATTGCCAAATGAGTAATATTCACATGGCTCATGGTGTATCTGTTTTAACACATAAAATTTACCTTCCCGTTCTGCCAAATAGGAATAACCACCTTTTCCATGTCCTAATAACTTCACAATTTTATATTCTTTCTGATTAACATTCATAACATCCTGCATTATCGTCCCCCCTGTTTATTCGGCAAAGTATATTCCTTGAATCCGACCACTAACGTAGCGTCAGGCTTTTGCATTGCAATTAACATTGTGTTGTTAAAGCTGTAATTATGAAATTTTGACATGGTATTCAGATAAATCTTGTACTTCTCGCTTTCAAAAAGTTCCTTGATACCCTACTCCAACTTCTCCGTTATTTCCTGTACTTTCTGTTTTTCTGTTTTAGCGTCTGCCATTGTTTTTGTTTCTTAATTGTCTGTTTCTATGCTATTAAATTTCTCCCTTTTCGGAAAAGTGTTTCTGATATTACTTAACCCAAACTATCCTGTTATTTATACATTTTAAGAAGTTAATGCAATTTGAGCTATTGATTTGCTTGGATATGATAAAGATTAGTTTTGCTGACTGGATTGAAATTGAGTTTAGGTTTAAAACATAATAAAAGCTATCCAATTTTTTTGACCGGGTAGCCTTTGTAAAATTTATTCTGCTGGAACTTCTGTGGCTGTGAGTGATATATACTCTGAAAAAATGGCATTTACCACAGCTTTCCTTTCGTCATCCAGTGATAAATAGTTCTGATTTACATTATCGTTGAATGTACCACAATCGGAATGATATTTGTATGTTTCTTCGTTGATTGTAATTTCAATGTTGCTTAAACAATCAGTTGTACCTTCTGTATTCCATGCATCACCACATAATATATTAGATATAGTTCTGATATCCTCATTTTCAGTGATGTTCGCATTTTCTCCTGTGAAAACATTATGAATACTTACTACTGCAACTGGGTCTATCATAAGTTCACTACTGGCCAGGACTTTTTCTGTTGCAAAAACCCACCATTTTTCATTCATATTAATCTCGATTATGCCTTCTTGTGAACCATATTGATATCCATAGCCTGTACCAAAGTTAGATTGATTGTCTTTTGTTGGCTTTTCACTTCCGTCTACTTCTGACGTAATCTCTCCATCCATAACACCACAACGGGCTTCTACTGTACTTTCATGACCTGTGTCAATATATAACTCGCCATTTACCATGACCATAGGAATTAAATCCCATTGTTCTGCTTCTTTGACAACTTTGATACCGTAAACCTCTGTTATCTGTGCTGGATAACTTTCTGCAATTTCTCCGTTATATGCTATTTCAATAATGTCACCAACATTTGGTTGTGGAGCAGTACCTATGTTTTTCATTGGTACTGTAATCAGATCTGCATTGTTTAATTCTTGACTACCCTCTACTGGTTCTACTAAAAAATAATTATCACGAATTTCAAGAATGGTTGCTTCAAAAATAGTGTTATTTTCTTCACCTATTCCACTTGGTCTGAGCCATTGACCTGTTTCTTCATCTTTCACTAAAATCAACTCGTAACCTCCCTCCGGTCTGTTAAAATAAATTTCTGTATCATCCGAAGTAAGCTCTAATTGGAAGCTATGCTCTGCTCCAATCGGACTGTTTATTCCACCAAATGTCGAAAAAAATGTAAGATAATGTGGTTTTACTCCACTTCCATTGTCTTTAAATCCTCTGATATATCCTGTAGATGTTGGAATTCCTACATCAAGCGTGATCTCCGTTCCATCCTCTGATACAGAGTAATCAACTAATACGACATCCATTCTTTTTTGAAAACCTGTGCCAATAAAGAATAGGGCTACTAATACAGCTAAAATTACAATTACTGCAATTATTCTTTTTTTCATAATCAAACACCTCCATTGATTTGGTGAAACTTCAAACAAATTCGTTTTTAAATTAACCTTAATGTAGATTTATACATCAAAAATGCAGAATTATACATGTTTTTCATTCAGACACACAATTTCGAAAAGGGAGTTAAATTTTTATTGAACCGATAGCCGACTCCCCAAACAGTCTGTATATAGGTTGGCTTGCTTGGGTTATCCTCTATCTTCTCCCGAATATTACGGATATGGCTCATGACGATGTTGTAATCGCCGGAATAGGATTCTTTCCACACAATGTCATAAATCCGTTCCTTGCTGAACACTATTCCCGGATGCTTTGCAAGAAGCTTGAAAATCTCAAACTCCGTATACGTAAGCTCAATCTCCTGATTTTCCCGAATAATCACCCGTTGAACCTCATCTATCATAAGACCTTTGAAATTCAACAGATGCTAATTCATACCTGACATCTGAATGATTTCCTCTCTGGTATTTATCAACGATAATATGCGGTTCATCATATCATCCTCATTATCTTCAAATGTCAGAACTAACATTTTCCCATACAATCACTTCCAATCTGATAACAAAAATCTACTTAAAAAGCTCATTGAAATTTTCCTGTTAATTGTCTTATGCTTTCATATCGAAATTACTTCGCACCACAACATTTTCATTTGTGATTTCCACATTTGTTCCAGTGTTCAGTGCTTTTCTTGCATCATGGTATGCCTCATAATATGCTAATTTTAACGCTGAATGTACTCCCGTTTCTGCTTTTGTCTCTTTCTCATGCCACCCTACTCCTTGAGTATATGTAAGAACTTCTTCCCCTTCCTCATTATATATATGGAGCGCAGAACCAGTTCCCTCTCCTTGATATTCAGCCTCATATGGTATCCCAAATAAAATACACAGCCATCTTTTGTCTGCTTCTTGTATTTCTTTCATATCACCCATATTTCTAGAACTCATTGATTGGTTGAACTTACCTATCAGTGCTGCCCGATTTGGTGCCACTTTGGCGACCTCTGCTTTCCGCAAGTTCATAAACTCATTTCCCATATATATGTTGTTTTTCGCATCTTTCTTAGCCAATTCAACAATTTTTTCTTTTAATGAATCTGTTAATTGCCACTTGTTCTTTTCAGGAGTTTTTTTAGCACTACTGCTAGAACTTCCAGATACGCTTACCGTATTGATAGCATTTGATATATTCATCTCTATTACCTTACTTGAAAATTTGTTTTCAATATAAACATTTGGCACATATCATCAATGCCCCTTGCAGAAAATGGCATAAAAAAGATTAGACAACAGACACTATCTGTTATCTGGTCTTTTTACGTTTGAACTCGACAACAAACAGATTATCCTACTCATATCTTGCTTAATGTTTTTCTAAAATCTGCTGATTATAAGCCCTCAGCGCCAATGCCTTTTTATTAAGTTCGATATTTTGCTCTTTATGCTTAAAATTCTCTTCTTTGCGAAACTCCAGTATGTCCTTACGAGCCTGTATTTGTTCCTCAATATATTCCTCTAAAAACTGCTTTTACCTATGAAATTTTAACACTAATCAATAACTGCGATAAGTTATCTGCATCAGAATGAAACATTGCGTATTTCTCCTTAAACGAGAAGATTGCATCATACATCTTCTCGCTTAAGTTTTCAGGAATTTCATCCGTTCCTCTTGATTTATGTTCTTCAAGATAGGTTGCTGCTAAAGCTGATCTTGAAGTTATCTTTGAGATTTTTTCCATTTCCTCACCAATAATCTCACGAGCGTGTTGATTTGAATAATTGCCTCTTGTTATCTGCATATTATTTCCACGGTTCTTCTGTCAGTCAGA
>OLPN01000633.1_pt1 | contig 35508 bp, 36 predicted proteins | sample 1672601 | NCBI WGS metagenome assembly OLPN01 (sample SAMEA3136704, study PRJEB25190) | human gut metagenome | reverse complement strand
ACGCTTTGAAGCCCGTCGCCAAGAGGATTTGAACCTCCGACCCCTCGCTTAGGAGAACTTGCAACCAAATTAACTAACGTATCGCCTAAGCTCCTCATATACCCTGCGAAGTCCCTAATTTCCTGGGTTTTTTGAGGATTTTAATGGGATGGAATAGCCTCAAGTTCCATCTCAATCCCTAACGTATTCTGCTGTGTACTTAGCATTTAATTAGCGATAATTTGATTTGAACTACGTTCAGCCACCAAGCAATTAGCAGGCTCTCTTTCCACAAAGAACGTAAAAAGACTATATGCACACACAATCTGCACGGAATTCTTTTAGAGTATTTTACCACACATAAACCTTATCACGCAATCAGAAAGGAATTATTATCTATGGATTACCAATTAGAATTAAAACAAATTGTGGATTTTCCACGCTGTCGCATTTACCGCGAATTTATCCAGACACTCATCAAGGACAGAAGCATTCGTACAAACGGAAGCTCCTGTCTTTTTTATTTCCTGATTCTCTGCTCTTATGCAAACTATTCTTCATCCTACCGAAACATAGAGCATCTGACCTATACGGTTGCTCCGGGCGAATGGATCTGTACGCTCAAAGAACTGCAACATCAGTTTCGTTTTCGCTTTCAACATCAGGTTCTTTCTGTTCTGGATTCTTTAGCAGAGCAGAACTGTCTGACCTATACTTTACATGAGAAAAACCGTATCATCCGATACAAGATCTCAGACTGGCCCAAAGACAATACGGCGCTTTCCTACAATTTCCCATGCAAGAAAGACGTTGGATTTTTCTTCTTTCCCATCGCAAATGTCCATAAACTGATTCACATGGGAAAATGTTCTGAAATGGATGCCCTCCTGGATCTTTGGATTCATGCAGTCTATAACGATCCTTCTGTACGTTGTTCTGATTCCGGTCCGGTTGTTTACTTCCGAAATCAGACCGGCAATCCTCTCTTCAGTTATCAATATCTGGCAGAACGCTGGCAGCAATCTAAATCTTCTGTCTCACGGATGCTGAAAAAACTGGAAAGCAATGACATGATAACTTTAATTTCTTATTCCGGAAAACATGGCAGCATGATCTATTTGAATAACTATCTGTCTGTCATGTTCAATATAAGTGACGTAATGATCGACAAGGAGGAAATCGCTATGAAAATGGAACTGCCAATTCACATTCCTGACGAAGTATCTGCGGAAAAAACTACTGTTTCCTGCGTTCCGGAATCTGTTTCTGACGAACAGATCATCGTTTCACAAGAAGGCTTTTGCGTTCCAGAACCGCACACAAAAACCATCGTCCGAAAAGTGGCTGAAATGCTGGAAACACAAGGCATTGTGTGTTGTCGCTGTCCGAAAGCCAAGTATATATTATCTCCTTTATCAGCCTGCAAGGATATAGTATATAGATATTCACTACGTATTATCTGCCCTCTGGGAAGTGCATCTTACCACTTTGAACTGAATATCAAACCACAAAATCCAGAAGCAAAAACGATTCCTTCTGTACGAACGCAAACACTAGCTACTAGTCCGTCCTTTTCCGAAATACCGGAAATTCTCCTGAAAGGAGGTGAATAGACATGGTAAAAAAACATTATTCCTCAGTTACATCTCCAGAAGACAACCCGCTGTATCACGATACTTACAAACTACTCCGTTGCTATCGTGACTCTACCTACAGCCTAAAGGTTGCTGTCCGGCAAGTAGAAATACAGTTCCAACTGGAATATAAGACCTGCATAGATGAATTTCTGAACTCTATCTATGCCGCCGGTGCCGATTTAACCGGAGGTCAAATAGAGGAATGGGCAAAAAGTATCTCCAGGAGCAATAAGATGATTAAGCTCCTGCTCTCTTCTGTCGATCTTCTCCGCAAAAACCACAAACACGGAGAAGAATATTATTGGATCTTATACTATGCCTTCCTTTCGCCACAAGAGCTGAAGAATACCGATGAGATTTTGGAAGCACTGGAAGAGCATATTGCCAATATTTCCTACCGCACTTATTACCGGAAACGTCAAGCTGCCATCTCTGCATTAAGCAACATTCTTTGGGGATTTTCTGCAAAAGAAACCTTAGATACGCTAAATAAATTCTTCCCTGAATAGAAATGGCACAATATTGACACTACATTGACCTGTTTCTGCGATTGAAGGGGAATTTTACCCATGTTACAATAGGTATTGCTTATAGTATTCCTATTTTTCCTGCACCTACTATGGTGCTTTTTTTGTACCTGAAAATAAATCGCTGACAGCAAATTTCCGTAGGCTATACGTACAGCATACTTATGACAAACAAGAAACGTAGGCTGTACGTACAGCGTAAGTAAAACTTCCTATTACGATGAAGGGAGAGATCCATGAAAACACGAAATGAACTCTACAATGGAGAAGGAGCCGAACTATTACGTTTTGTCACAACGTATCATACACTTTTGTATGAGCAGGTTTTACGGCTGTTTCCCAAAAACAGAGATTCTATCAAATCTCTGATTACCAGCCTTGTCAAACAAGGAAGGATTATCCATGACAAAGAAAAGGGGTTGCTCTGCGATACTGCAGAGTCTGCCGCCAATCCGGATTACGGCATGATTGCCTCTTTCTGGGTTCTATTGGACTTCAAAAAAGCAGTTGTCTACCACACAAATGGAGATTTTCCAATAAAACTTAACTTCTTTTCCAAAGATGAATGGTATGAGATCTTATATATTCCCTTGGAACAGGAGTATCTTGTCAATCATGTAATGGAATCGCAAGCTGCTGATCAGGTGAAACGGCTGGTTGTTCTGGAGAATGAAAAACAAGCCGGAAAAATCACCATAGGCAACGTAGCGGCTTTCTGCTTAGTCGATTCTTCCAGCGGAGTTGTCAGTTACTACACAAAGAAATGAGGTTCTATGAATAAGAAAACCATTTATGACCGTCTTCAAATGATTGAGGATGAAATTCAAAGGCTAAACAATACACTTTTTGCACTGAAGACGACAGATATCAAAGTATATGGCAAGCGATATGAGGAACTAAGCACCAGCGCCGCCCTGCGTTCAGAACGTATTACATGTCAGCTCCGAAATCTGGTATTCACTATTTCTTCTGATGGAAAATCAGATTATTTGCAACAGGCTGCAGATGTACAGGGAATCCAGATTTCCAGTTCTGAACAGATATTATCCATTACTCTGCCTGGTCTTTTATCCAAGCGCAAAGTAAAAACCACTACTGCGTTCCTACATGAACCATTAAATCAGGCCTTGCAGACATACATTCTAAAACATCCCATCCAACTATACAAAAACTGCGTGGTTTGTTTTAGCCAGATTTATGACCAGAACCTTTCACTGCAACGCATCCGCGATTATGACAATCTGGAGTTCAAACAAATTCTGGATACCATCGCTGCCTATGTGCTGGTAGATGATACCGGATTATTTTGTGACTCCTATCATACCACCGAGTTTGGAACACATGACCATACCGTTGTATCCATTATGGATCGCGACACCTTTCCAGCCTGGGTAAAAAGTCGTCAAAGACATATAAAAACCATATCGGAAATATCTTGATATTTTGATGCAAATATCCGACATGGGTAATCTTTTTGCAGAGACCTTATATTCTCTGCTATTTTTATGACAGAAAACACCTTCCAGTTACCCAAGTATAGGCTGGCATAGGTAATAACTGAATTGAGGTGACTTGATTTGATAAAACCAGACTCTATGAAATATAAGGTTCTGGAAATGATTGGGATTAGCGGAGAGTTTCCCGCTAATCAACTATACCGGCTGATAGAAAGCAGCTCTTATGCCGAAAAGATTATAACTGAACTGAAAAACGAAAAGCTGATCCGCACGCATTATCGGGATCGGCTAAGAGGTTATCGCTTAACCAAACGTGCCAAAGAACTCCTGCTCTCTCAGAATACTCCTCGCTTCCATGATTACCTTACTGGAAATACGGAAACGAATCTGATTCGCAGTGAGCTACCCAGAAGAACCCGTTTACACCAAAAAGCGGAAAGTTATCTAACTTTATTACATGCCGGCATTCCCATCTTCTATGATGAAAAGCCCGATATTTTCAACAAAACCTGCGAAGCAGACAGCAGTTTTCCACAAAGTCTGCCACTTTATTATAGTTCCAGAGAAATGAAAGCACTCGGTTATGACACAACAAAAATCCGTAATTCGCGAAGCGTTGGTATTCTTCTATCGCCACAATGCGTTTATGCACTTTACAATACGGGAAACACCGTCCTGAAGTGGGAATATAAAACCGAAGTGAGACTTACTGCTTTTCTGCAGTATTATTTGCAAGGACGTCCTTATCATGGAAGACCTTCTGTGCGGGCAATTATGACTGGCAGTAATATGGATATCGCCTATCGTTTACTGACAAGCACCGGTGGATACCGAAAAACGCTCTTTGTTTTGGATACTACCTACGAACATTTTCATTATCTGCCAAACAACCAGTATGGGGAATATCTGCTGCGTCTGCTTGTACGGCCGCAAATGCTGCAGCAACTTGATCGTCTACTGCTATCGGACTATTTCTCCCCGCGGGAAGAACTGCCAATCGAGCATGATGGAGTAGACAGTCAGAACCGTCCAGTCCTGCTTGCTTATGATTTTGACATGCAACGAATCAACCGCTTCAATACTGGATTGAATGTATATGAACTTTCGGGAATCCTGGTATGCTTTGACTTTCAGATTCCATGCCTACGGAAATATTTAACCGCAGAGATACAATTTTCCAGTATTGATTTTCAAAAATTCAAAAGGGGGTTTTTCCATGAAAAGCCGTAAATGGTGGAAGCTGCTTTATCTTCTCCCCATCTGTGTCTGTACTTCCTATGCAGGTGGGTATGTCGCACAATTTATAAAAAATTATCAGGAATGGACAGCAGCCGGGAACTTTGCTGGGAATGGTACGTATCCTAAACCAGCCTCCCTTCATCCAATCGACTGTATCCATACGCTCCTACACGATTTCCCGTACAATCTGTATGGGATTTTTCTTTGTCTGGCTGTATTTGGACTGATTACCTTCCTTCTGATGCGAATGGGAAATGACCGAAATGGTGAAATTAGTGATCGTGACCGGAATTTTAATTACTCCACGCAGGGAACCTACGGTACTTCCGGATTTATGACTTCGGAAGAAATGCTGAAAGTTTTAGAATTAACTGGAGATATAAAGAAAAATAAAGGAACCATTTTAGGTAAATTAAATGGAAAAGCCGTATGCCTTCCATATAAAACACGAATGAATAAAAATATTGCTGTCTACGGTGCATCTGGAAGCATGAAAAGCCGCGCCTTTGCTCGCAATATGATCTTCCAGTGTGTTGCCAGAGGGGAAAGTTTAATCATTACCGATCCCAAAAGCGAACTCTATGAAAGTATGTCTGCTTATCTGGAAAATGAGGGCTATGTAGTAAAAGCATTTAATCTGGTCAATCCGGAAAACTCGGATAGTTGGAATTGTCTAGGGGAAATCAACGGACAGGAAACGATGGCGCAGGTATTTGCAGACGTCATTATCCAGAATACAGGTTCCGGAAAAGGTGATCATTTCTGGGATAATGCAGAAATGAACCTTCTAAAAGCTCTGGTTCTCTATGTGGATCAGGGATTTCCGCCAGAAGCCAGAAATATCGGACAGGTTTATAAACTACTGACCATGAGTTCTGAAAAGGAGCTGAACAGCCTTTTTGATCTACTCCCAGTGTCCCATCCAGCGAAAGTTCCCTACTGCATCTACAAGCAGGCCAGCGATACCGTGCGAAGTGGCGTGATTATCGGATTGGGTGCCAGACTTCAGGTATTTCAGAATAAACTCATTCGACAGATTACTTCTTATGATGAGATTGATCTGACACTTCCAGGCAAACAGAAATGTGCTTACTTTTGCATTACTTCTGATCAGGACAGCACCTTTGATTTTTTATCTTCTCTGTTTATGACCTTCATTTTTATCAAGTTGGTCCGTTATGCAGATAAATATGGAGAAGAAGGAAAACTACCTGTTGCTGTACATATACTGGCTGATGAGCTTGCCAATATCGGCGCGATCCTGGATCTAAACAAAAAAATCAGTGTGATCCGGAGTCGAAATTTGAGCATTTCATGTCTCTTCCAGAACTTACCACAAATCCAAAACCGCTATCCATTCAACCAATGGTTAGAAATTATCGGCAACTGCGATACCCAGTTGTTCTTGGGATGTACCGATGAAGTTACAGCAACTTTTATCAGTAACCGGAGTGGCGATGTGACCGTCGGTGTCAGCAGCGAAGCCAAGCAACTCAATAGCTGGAGGGTATCTGATTACACACCGGAATACCGGCGTACAAAATCTATCGGTAAGCGTAAGCTCTTAACTCCGGATGAAATTTTGCGACTCCCACTTGACGAAGCTCTGATTATTCTGCGCGGACAAAAGGTACTTCGCGTGGAAAAATACGATTATACGCTGCACCCAGATGCCAGAAAACTGATCCCCAGAAAAGCATCAGAGCATATTCCGGCATGGCGCGAAAACGGAATCCATGAAGAATCTGATTATATGCCAAAAGCGCCGGCTACTGCCACACGTAAAAAACGAGGCTCTACCACTGGAAATACATCCAGAAAAAAAGTTCAGGAGCCACTCTATGTATCTGAAACTGTTTATCAGGAACCTGACTATGAAGAATTAACTCCGGATTTCCTCTCAGAAGAATCTGCAGATGATTTTCCGGAATCCGGAATGGTTCCATTAGATAAAAAATCAATTATGTCATAAGTATGAAAGGAGACTCATTATGCCAAACGACGTAACAAACACAAACGCAGCCATCTTAACCCTTGATTCTGATGCAGTCTTAGAAACCGCCCAATCAAAAGCAGATCTCATCTGGCATGACATCCAAAATGCCTACCGTACCCGGAAAATTCTAACCGGTACACTTGGCGGGATTGAAAAAACAGAGGCAGGTAGCTTAATTGCCGTGATTTATTACAAGGAATTTCGGGCAGTCATCCCGATTACAGAAATGATGATCAACCTTCTGCAAGACGAAGCACATGATTACGGAGATCTGTCTCTGCGTCAAAACAAAGTGCTCAACAATATGCTCGGCTGTGAAATTGATTTTCTCATCAAGGGGCTGGATACCAAAACACGCAGCATTGTTGCCAGCCGCAAAGAAGCGATGCTGAAGAAACGCCAGATTTTCTATCTGGATCAGGACTCTTCCGGACAACGCAAAGTGTATGTGGACCGTATCGTGCAGGCCAGAGTTATTGCAGTTGCTGAAAAAGTTGTCCGCGCTGAAATTTTTGGTGTGGAGACTTCCATTCCCGCCAGAGACTTATCCTTCGATTGGCTTGGCGATGCAAGAGAACGCTTCCATGTAGGTGAACACATTCTGGTACGTATTCTGAACGTAGATGGCGATACCCCTGAAGCCCTCTCCGTTCAGGCAGATGTAAAGAGTGTAGCCGGTAATACCAGCAAGGAAAACTTAAAGAAATGTCATGTCCAGGGCAAATATGCCGGAACTGTGGAAGATATCCACAAGGGAACCGTATTTGTCAGACTGGAGCTGGGCGTCAATGCAATCGCCCATAGCTGCTACGATAACCGCACTGTTGGGAAAAAGGATGTTGTTTCCTTCGTTGTCACCCATATTGATGAAGAACGTAATGTAGCTGTCGGCATCATTACACGAATCATCAAACAAAATATTTAAAAGTTAATAAGGCATAGCATCCACAATACCCTAGAAGCTTGATGGATGCCATGCCTTAACATAGAAATAAATTAATTTTTACTGAGCGTATCAGATCTTGTATCTGACTGCCACTCTTGGTTAAATCATACACTGAGGGATATGAGAAATCAAGACTCATTTTTTACTGTTATTACTTAAGAAACTTATCAAAAATATCATCCGCCTTATCTTTCCATTCTTCTTTCACACTAAATGACGTATCTGAAACTCTCTCATAAGGAATCTCGTTTTCATTGAGCATTTGTTCAAATATTTTCTGTTCTTCTGTGGATGATAACAGATAATTCTGATTTTCCATTTGCCCCTTAACTTTCCCGGAAGCTAAAAGTCCGCTCATTATTATAATCAATAAAAAACTTGACGCTACAAACATAACTCTTGTTATTCCAAATCCTTTATTTTTTCTCATCTTTTTCCCCACTTTCGTTACAATGCTATCCCTATCTCAAATGCTAATAGCATATACTTCTCAGCATCAGTAAGTCCGTATAATTCCAAATCCCGTATTTCCCATTTATCCGAACTCAGATTATCTGCTCCATACAAAAACTGCACAAATGGAATCTTCCTATACTGGGAAACTGCCAGCATAGATGCACATTCCATTTCAACTACCAGACAGCCTTCTTCTCTACGTTCTTGAATAACGGGTATCGTTTCTCGATAAATCCCATCTGAAGTCCATGTTTTCCCTTTTACATAAGAATATCCACAAGCATTCAACGCATCTTCTAATGTATGAATCGCGTGTTCCTCCATCTCTATTTCCTCTGCCGGTGCTACATAATGATAACTGGTTCCTTCATCCCGAACTGCACAAACCGGAATCACAATATGATCTTTTACCTTCTCGTCATCCAACACTCCACAGGAACCAAATAAAACAAACTTCTTTGCCCCCATCGCTACAACTTCCTCAAATCCTGATACACATGCCGGTGCGCCCACTCTGGACAAATAAAACGCAATCTCTTGATTTTTATATCTAATCTTATAAACAGGCAACGCTCCATTCGCTGTATAAAGTTCTCCAATCTTTTCTACATTTTCCATTGAAGCAAATTTTTGAATGATGTTTTCGGAGAATGTGGAAACACAAATTTCCGGAAAACCTTCTATTTTTCTTGTAGTATCGGTTGGTGTAAAAAGTGCCGGCTCTGTTATTTTATCTCTTTGGAAAATAGTTTTCATACTTACCTCACTTTCAAATCATTTTTACTAAACGGGTTCCGACTGCCGAATATGGTCTTCCCAAATATTCACTTTTATCAATCACATAACCATTTTTTTGATAAAAGGATATTGCTTTTTTATTCTCTTGAAATGCCCATATAACAATCTCCTGATACCCTTTCTTTTTTGCTTCTTGTTCAGAATAGTCAAGGCATTGACTACCGATATTTTTTCCCTGTGCCTCTGGTGTCACATAAATACGCCAAATTTCAAAAGCACCTTTTCTATCTGTATCTTCCGTATCACCAATTGAAAACAGAGCTAATACCTCTCCTTGTTCTTCCCAAACATATTCTGCCAATCGTTTAGACTGAAAGTCGTGTTTCAGTTCATGTGTACGTTTTTTACACCCATCTTCATCCAATAGAAGTGGATTTACATAATCTGAATATGTCTTTTTCCAGTTTATATTTACAATATCAATCACTATATCATAATCGTTTTCCATCAAAGGTCGTATCATTAAATTTTCATCACCTTAAATTATCGTTTATCTAATTATACTTATCAAATCGACACTGCTCTTTCACTTCTTTTCCTAATAGCGTGATCGCTTTTTGCGGACAGTTACTAATGCATCGATAACACATTGTACAGTTATTACCACTCATTGCTTTTTCATTAGAAATTGAAATATTATGCATCGGGCATAAAGAGGCACATAGCCCACACCCAATACAACTTTCATGAATCCTCAGCTTATCTGTATAGTTCTGCGTTTTTCCATAGAACCAAAGTCTTTGTCCAAACAATCCCAACAGATGAGATGTCCAGGTTATCCCTTCCTTTGGATAGTTTCCTCGCTTGATTTCCTGTGCAACAGTTTCTATTTTTACATCTGCTTCTCTTACAATTTTTCGGTTTTCTTCAATAGTCTTTTTTAATAATTTACTGTCACAAACAGAATCCGGCATCTTTATATGAAGTCCTCCAAGAATAATTGCTCCATATTTTTTCAACAATCTTGCAGTACAGCCAGCACCATCACCACTAAATGCCCCCATCGTTGCAACACACAACATTTTCTTATTTTTCCATAACGATGAATTCTTCTTTATAAAATCTCGAACCATATAGGGAGCATTAGAGTATTGTGTCGGATACCCCAGTAAAATCATATCATTTCTTTTTATTTCTTCACCAATGTTACGGCTCTCTATTGGTATTGCCTTTGCGGATGGATCTAACAAAGCTGTCAATTTTTCCACACAATGCTTTGTATTGCCCGTACCACTTAAATATACACCGAGCATTCTTCTCATCTCCTCACTATAAGCAAATCTTTTAATTTTCATTATACACTCACACATTTCCAACCGCAATCTCCATCAATCGTTAATTTCCTTCTTTGTCCTTAATCCGGCACACCAATGTCATTATCTGGCACAGTTCTGCGATTTACAGGGAAATCTACCCATGCTAGAATGATACTGTCAAAAAAATATGCAAAGCAAAACACGGCTTTTCCGGAAATCAGCCTCGCTTCCGGTTATAAGCCGTGTTTTTGTATGCAGGAAAGGAGTTCATTACAACTGAATATGAAAATGCTTTCGATGCATTGACCAACCGGAAGCTGTTGAGGCAGGAAACTATAAGCACAGGGCAAGGTGATACATCTCACTTTGCCCTCTTTTTATGAAGGAGGTTTTTGCATGAAATATCATGTATTCAAAGATTCCCCGCCAGGCAACAAACGCCACCGGGATTATGGAAAATATCTTTACGCCGGCTTTTTGATGTTCACCTTAATCGCATGTAACGTACAGCCGGTTCTGGCAGCCAACGTCTGGGATAAAGCAAGTGAGATCATGAAGGACGTATACAACCAGATCATTCTGATTTCTACGATTGCTGCCGTGGTAACTGCATCTGTTGCATTACTGCTGATGAATTTTTCAAAAAGCGGAAAAACCGTGGACGAATCCCGCGCATGGCTCAAACGAATCATCATCACCTGGGCAATCTTAAATGGTCTTGGTTTTATCATGGCTTATATTACGCCGTTCTTTGCAGGCGGACAATGGAATGGATAGCCCACAGAGAAAGGAGTCGTCATTATGGGAATACTTGACGGAATTGTAGAATGGATTGCCGAACAGGTTATGAATATCCTGGATCTGATCACCACCTCTGTATTGGGGGCATTGGGATGTTCCATGGATACCTTTCTCCGTTACTTTCCGGCAGCCGAAACCATGTATCAGATCTTTCTGGCACTGGCGATTGGACTCATTCTCCTGAATTGGGTATGGCAGCTTTTTAAGAACTATTTCATGGGGACGGGAATTGATGCGGAAGATCCTATCAAACTCTCACTTCGTACCTTTATGTTCCTGTTTCTTACCTTCTATGCAAAAGATATTGTTGATCTTCTGCTGGATATTGCAGGAACCCCATACGGCTGGATTCTTACGGAAGACCTGCCGCCATTGGAATTTAGTTCCTTCAACTCTGTCATCACCGTCATTTTAGGTGTATGTGCCAACGGAGCTGTCGCCATCGTTGCTCTGATTCTGGTATTGATCCTGGCATGGAATTACATCAAGCTTCTTTTTGAAGCTGCAGAGCGCTACATCTTGCTGGGTGTTCTGATTTACACAGCGCCGGTCGCTTTTGCAACAGGTGCATCTCAGGCGACCGGAAACATTTTCAAAAGCTGGTGCCGGATGCTTGGCGGACAGTTCTTTCTTCTTTTGATGAATGCCTGGTGCTTACGTCTGTTCACTTCCATGGTCGGTACTTTCATTGCAAATCCGCTGTCATTATAGAAGGGAGGAACGTATGAAACATAGAAAACAAATACTGATTTTATTGACTCTTACTGCCTGTATGGTACTGTTTTGTTCCTTTCCGGTATTTGCAGCCGAACTGACAGAAGCACAGGTCGAGCAGGCAGTCGCTGAGCAGGGAAAAGAAACAGTTACAGGAAATGTCTTTGTCTGGTTTCTCTGTGCAATCGCCTTTTTAAAGGTTTCACAGAAAATCGACAGTTTTATGGCAAGCCTTGGCATCAATGTAGGAAATACCGGTGGCAATATGATGGCTGAACTTCTGATTGCCGGGCGCAGCCTTGGAAATGCTTTCCGCGGTCATAGTGGTGGCAGCCATGGCAGATCCTCTTCACCGGGAAATGCTGCTGTCCAAGGTGCTTTCCTTTCCGGTGGGCTTGCTGGTGCAGTTGGACGACAGGCAGAACGTTCTGCCATAAATGCCGCTACCGGCTATACGGAGGGACCGAGCATCGGAAATGCCCTATATCAATCTTCCCTAGAGAAGGGTGGAGACTTTGCTAACAACGTGATCAGCAACATTGCTCAGGGAAACTACGGACAGGTCGGATCCATTACCGGAGAAGGTGCAGAAGCCGCTTTCCAATCTTACATGGGAATCAATGCAGAGAATAAAGCAGATCATTCCTATACGAATGTAGAAATCGGCGGTGGCAGGATTACCGGAGTGGAGACCACACCGGACGGAACCAGTCGCGAATTTGCCATGTATCATACTGATCAATACACCGCCCCTGCTCAAGGGAATTTTGACACTGTACATTCCGTGGACGGTTCTGCCTGGTATCGGCAATATGCGGAAGATACGGTTTCCAAAACACCATACGATGCTGGCGATGGAAAGGTAGCCTACAACGAATCCATCGTACAGAAACTTCCACCAACACCGCCGAGAAAGGACCGCATTTAAGGATGGCATCTGAATCATCCGGATTAGATGAAGCAATGGATGTAGGCACGAGTACCATTTCTCATCTCAAAGCCCTAAAAACAGCGTCCACACTAACCAAAGCAGGTTTTGGAGCTGCTGCAGGCGGTCCGTTTACCGCAGCAATCGGAGTCGCGATTGCCAACCGGCATAGGATTGCAAAAGTCATCATTGTCATCATCGCCATATTGCTGCTCCCAGTGCTATTCATTCTCATGCTGCCGGGACTTATCTTCGGAAGTCTCACTGCAGATACCGGTGCTTTAAACAGCAATACCATAATCAATGACAATATCCGGGCATCCCGCGAAGCGATTGTGGAAGTTCTGGAGGAAAGCCATGCAGATATTCTTTCTGAAATCAACGCTGCCATTGCCCGGCTTCCGGAAGGGGATACTGCTACGATCAATGATTCTTATGCATCCAGCATTTCCATCAATGCCAATCTGCTGATCTCTCAGTTTTGTGCCAGTCAGGACAACTACGAAAACATCAATCTGGGAAAACTCAAAAGCCTGATCCGCGAAAATAAGGATGGGCTTTTTTCGTATGATGTCGCAACAGAAACCGTCACGATGGAGGTGGTGATCGAAGGAGGCGCAGAAGGGGAAAGTTCTCCGGAAGGAACTGAGAATACAGAACCGCAGACACAAACGGTTACTTTCACCCGCCACACCTACACGGTACAGTATGCAGGTGATGCATATTTTGCCGATCATGTCTTTCATCTGACAGACGAACAAAAAGAGCTGGCTCAGGATTATGCTGAGAATCTAACTACCTTTTTCGGAAATGCTGCTTCTGGAGCCGCTATGGCCATCAATTTATCCGATGAAGTTCTTTCTTACCGTCCTGCTGTTGAACGGATTGCAGCCAGGTATGGAATGAGCGAATACGTGGAATTGATTCTTGCCGTTATGATGCAGGAATCCGGTGGTCGCGGACTGGATGTGATGCAAGCGGCAGAAGGTGCCTTTAACACCAAATACCCACATGTCCCCAATGGGATTACCGATCCGGAATACTCCATTGAATGCGGTGTACAGGAACTAAAGTATGCACTGGAGAAGGCAGGATGTACCGGTCCCACCGATTTAGACCGTATTAAACTTGCACTCCAGGGTTACAACTACGGTTCCGGTTACATTGACTGGGCTATGGAACGAGACGGCGGCTATACCAAAGAAAATGCCATCGCCTATTCCGACATGATGTGTGCCAGACCAAGCTGGCCGTATGATCGTTATGGAGACAAGGAGTATGTAGATCATGTCCTTCGCTATTATCAGATTACCAATAGTGGCGGCAGCTATCCCGCAAACGGAATGCAGATCCCTCACTACTTACAGACAGACTATGGAAACATTCCATACGGAGGCGGTTCTATTGCTTCCAGCGGATGCGGACCTACGAGCTTTGCTATGATTGCCAGCTATCTTACGGACACTACTATCACCCCGATAGACGCAGTTTCCTGGTGTGGAAATTCTTACTACCTGCCGGGAGTCGGTACTTACTGGTCCTATTTTCAGGCAGCCGCCAGCCATTTTGGCTGTGGATCCGTCACACAGACCAGTGATGCCAATCAGGTTCTTGCAGCATTATCAGAAGGACATCCGGTAATCAGTTCCCAAAGAGCCGGGCTGTTTACCAGCGGCGGTCACTTTATTGTATTGCGGGGTGTAACTGCAAACGGTAAGGTACTGGTCAACGATCCTAACGACAATAGTTCCAAAAACTATATCAATCGTGAATTCGATATGATGTCCGAAGTCCATGCGACATCCAATGCGTACTGGATCTTCGATAAAAAATAAAGGAGATACCCTATGAACAGAAAAAAAGTGATTTTATCCATCCTGATGATGGTTTTTTTAGTTGCAGTCGGATTCGTTCTCCCCCATCTCTGGAAAGAGAAACGGGGAGAAAAACCGGCTTCCCCTTCTGCTCCAACAAAGGAAGAGACTGCCGAAGCAGAGCATTCCACAAATGCGGCGGCACTCTCCTTCCTAGATTTTGATCCCTTGGAAGACTTTTTCTCAAAGGGACAGGTAAAAACATTACAGCAGGAGCTTCAAACGTATATTGCTGATAATGGAAACAATTCGGTAACTTCCGTTCAGTTTTTAGAAGACAAGACCTCTTACCCAAATGCTTCTGACATCAGCTTTTCTTTCCGGTTATCGGATGATACCATTCTTCCGGTTTATTACAGTTCTTCTATTGGACGCTTTTTCTATGGGGAGGAGCGTACTCCTAGTACAGAAGAAATAAAAACCTACGAACAGCAAACAGATGAAAATCTCCCGGTTCTGACAACGGAAGAAATTGAGCAGTTATCCGAGGGCGGTTATAACGATACCAAAGAAACTGCACCAGAAAAACAACCATCGGATTCTAATACCGCAACGGAGGATAAGGAGGTGCGCCATGAATGATTCTGAAAAACAAACCATCGTCTTTATTCCGCGGAATTTTATAGAAAAAGGAACCTTTATGGGTGGTATGTTTAAAATCCGTAATGCCATTGAAGGCGGTATTTTAGCTGTATTGATTACGATTCCGGTAGTTCAGCTCCCGCTGTCTTTGACCGCACGTATTATCATCCTTTGTATGACAGCACTTCCGGCAGCTATGATTTCCTTAATCGGGATCGGTGGAGAAAGTATCAGCGCTTTTTTGATGAATGCCCTGCATTTTCTTAAAAATCGGCGTATCATCTACCGCATAGATGTAAATCCGGATCCTAAAAACAAATCTCGGATCAAAAAACCACGGAATAAAGAACCAAAGGCAAAGAAACGTAAGCATCCCAAGAAAAAAACAGCAGCTTCCATGGCGACATCCGAACCTACGGACAACTGTGAGGATTGTGTTTCTGATGAGATTTCTTCTCACGATGCACCAATTTCTAAAAAAAAAGAACGTCGCCAATTTGATACTTCCACAAAACGCGGAATCCGTAAGCAGGCTCGTGAAGATATTCGGATCCTGCGCTATGAAAACCGACAGTTAAAAAAGGCACAGAAACAGGCAAAACATGAGGTACGTACTGAATTGAAGCTTCACAAGCGGGAAGAAAAGCACCGTATTCGAGAAGAAACTCGTCAGAAAAAGGCGGAAGTAAAGGCTGCAAAACAGGAGGATAAAGCACGCCGGAAGGGGACTCCTGTTCCCAATATAGATACAGTTTCGGCTTCGGCTAAAACCAATAAGAAAAAACGAAAGGACATGACACTGGAGGACTATCTGCCGATTGAAAAGATTGCCAATGGTGTTATTTACACCACCGATCACCGGTATGTAAAAATTCTGGAAATAGAGCCGATTAACTTTTTGCTTAGAAGCACCAGAGAGCAGCAAAGCATTATCTTCAGTTTTATTTCTTACCTGAAGATTAGTCCTGTGAAATTGCAAATCAAAATGATTTCCAAAAAGGCAGACATCAACAAGCATCTAAATCAAGCCCGGCTGGAACTGGAACGCGAAACAGATCCAAACTGCAGGCAACTTCAGAAAGACTACATCCAATTTGTACGCCGGTTAAGCTCCAGGGAAGCCGTTTCCCGCAGATTCTTCCTGATTTTTGAATATGAACCATTCAACGTGAATCGAAAAGTAGAAGAAACTGAAATCCTGGCAGCCCTTGAAACAGCTGCTCAGACCGCCAAAACATTCCTGTACCAATGCGGAAATGAAGTAGTATCCCATGATAATGAAGACGAATTTACTACGGATGTCCTTTACACCCTACTAAACCGTACCAAATCTACAGAAGTCCCGCTTTCTAAGCGTATCAATCAGGTTTTGGCTCGTTATGAAGAAAACGGCAGGGAAACTGAAATGGATACCATCCATATCAATGAATTTATTGCGCCGGAATCCGTAGATTTCAAACATAGTAACTATGTATTGATTAACGGTGTCTACCATGCCTACCTTTTGGTTCCGAGCGATGGCTATAAACCCAAAGTCATACCCGGCTGGCTGTCACTGCTTATCAATGCCGGTGAAGGAATTGATGTGGATTTTTATCTCCACAAACAGCCAAAGGATAAGATTCAGCAGCGTCTGGGACAACAGATCCGTATCAACCGTTCCAAGATCAAAGATGCCTCTGATACGAATGCAGACTTTGATGACCTGGATTCCGCAATCCGTTCCGGCTATTTTTTAAAGCAAGGGCTTTCCAACAATGAAGACTTCTACTATATGAACTTGCTGATCACAATTACAGCCAACACTCAGGAAGAGCTCCAGTGGCGGATTCAGGAAATGAAGAAACTACTGATTTCCCAGGACATGGATCTTCGCTCCTGTTACTTTCTGCAGGAACAGGGATTCTTGTCTTCTCTTCCACTGGTTAACCTGGACAAAAAACTTTATGAACTTTCCAAACGAAATACGCTGACTACGGGTGCAGCAAGCTGTTATCCATTTGTCAGTTATAGCATTTGTGATGATAACGGTATCCTTTTTGGCGTCAATAAACATAACAACTCCCTGGTCATTGCTGATATTTTTGACTCCAAACAGTATAAGAACTCCAATATTTCCATCCTTGGAACATCCGGAGCCGGTAAAACCTTCACCATGCAGACCATGGCACTTCGGATGCGCAGAAAAGGTATTCAAGTGTTTATCATTGCACCCCTGAAAGGACATGAATTCTATCGTGCAGCCAGAAATGTAGGCGGAACCTTTATCCAGATTTCTCCTGCCAGTAAAAACTGCATCAATGTAATGGAAATCCGAAAAGTAGACAACTCCGTCAATGAACTCTTGGATGGTCCTACACTGGACGCTTCCGCTTTAGCCGGGAAAATACAACGGCTGCATGTTTTTTTCTCTCTGCTCATCCCCGATATAAGCCATGAAGAGAAACAGCTTTTGGATGAAGCCCTCATCAAAACCTACGCCAAAAAAGGCATCACCCATAAAAACGAATCCCTAATTGATCCGAAACATCCGGACCATTATAAGGAAATGCCAATCCTGGGGGACGTATATGATGTTCTTATGGAAAGCGAAGACACCAAACGTCTCGCACATATCCTGAACCGGCTGGTACATGGTTCTGCTTCTTCCTTTAATCAGCAGACCAATGTGGATCTATCCAACAAATATACCGTTCTTGATATTTCTGAACTGACCGGATCCAGCGACCTGCTGACCGTTGGAATGTTTGTTGCCCTTGACTTCGTATGGGACAAAGCCAAAGAAAACCGTACCGAAGAAAAAGCCATTTTTGTGGATGAGGTATGGCAGCTCATCGGAGCCTCCAGTAACCGCCTTGCTGCAGAATTCGTGCTGGAGATTGCGAAAATCATCCGTGCCTATTCCGGTGCAGGCATTTTTGCTACCCAGGACTTAAACGACTTTTTTGCACTGGAGGATGGAAAATACGGAAAAGGTATCATCAACAACTGTAAAACCAAAATTATCCTCAATATGGAAGACGAGGAAGCGCAGCGAGTGAAAAATATCCTGCACCTTTCTGAAACAGAGGTTATGAATATCACCCACTTTCAACGCGGAAACGGGTTGATTTCTACCAATAACAACAATATCACGGTGGAGTTTAAAGCTTCCAATCTGGAAAAAGAACTCATCACCACGGACCGGCAGGAACTTCTGGAAATTCTCAAACGCCAGAATGAAAAAGCCGGATAACAGACAGGCAGATCCTACCGACTGCCTGTTCTTCATTTGAAAAGGAGGAGACTTATGTTACAAAGAGCAAAATTATCACACAACCGCCTGTTTGCATTTCTGCTTGCAGTTCTCGTTGCAATTGGCGCTCTGTTCTCATCCGTAAGGCCTGTTCATGCAGCCGACGGAACCATTGATTTCCATGCCGGACCAACCATCCCTTACGGTGATTATTTCACATCGCGGATGACCTTTGACGGTAACAATACTGCATACTGCGTAGAACCCCTGAAACGCACCCCTCCAAGTGGAACCTATTCGTATGATTTGCTAAGTAAGGATTCCCCGCTTCGCAAAGCCCTTTACTACTTAAATGGCGGATACGGATATGAAACCATAACAAAGGAAAAGTATTTCCAGGGTTGGAGCGATGACAATGCTTACGTTATCGGACATCTGGCTGTTGCATATATCTATGCTGGAAATACAGGCGACACCGGTGCTTTCCATGGCGCCCCGCAAAGTTTTATTGATAAAACTCTGGAAGTGGTACAGGCAATCAACGGACTTCCTGCACCACCAGAAAATTTCCGTGCTTTTCTCGTTCCCGGAAGCGGCAACCAGACCTTTACAGGAAGCTGGTATCAGGTTCCGAACGGCTGGATTGAAATCCAGAAATCGTCTGCAAATCCATCTATTTCCGATGGAAATGGCAATTATACCTTAGAAGGTGCAAAATATGGCATCTATAAAGGGGATGAGCTGATTCAGACCCTAACAACAGATAAAAACGGTTATGCCAAATCAGAAGAACTAGAAGAAGGCAGTTACACGGTAAAAGAAATTTCAGCACCATCCGGCTTTATCGTGGATGCTACTGCCCATGATGTGAATGTCAAACCAGAAGAAACTAGCACTGTAAAATCAAAGGATATTCCTCAAAACAATCCGATTTCCCTGATTCTGCAGAAACTAGATCTGGAAACAGGGGAAGGTAAACCGCAGGGAAATTCTTCTCTTGCAAATGCTGAGTTCACCATTAAGTTTTATACCGAACTTTCTGATACCGATCCTGCCGCAAGCGGAAAGAAACCAGCACGTACCTGGGTAATGAAAACGAATGCCTCTGGTGAAATGCAATTTACCAAGGATTATTTTGTATCCGGAGATGAATTTTATTATGCTTCTGATAAAAAGACCGTTTGTCTTCCAATCGGAACGGTAACTATCCAGGAAACAAAAGCTCCAAAGAACTACTTTCTAAATGAAACTGTCTTTGTACAGAAGATTACTGGATCCGGAAACCAGGAAAGTGTGTCCGTATACAATGCTTCTAATGTAGAAGAACAGGTATATCGTGGCGGTGTGAAAGTACAGAAACGGGATCTTGAAACGCAGGATACTACACCTCAGGGAAATGCGACTCTTGCAGGAGCTTCCTTTGCCATTACCACATTAAATGAACAGCCGGTATGGGTAAATGGAAAACTGTACCAAAAAGATGAAGTGTGCCTTACCATTACGACCAATGAAAACGGTCTTGCTTCTACGGAAGAAAAAGCACTTCCTGTTGGTCATTATCGGATTGAAGAAACCCAAGCTCCTACCGGTTATCTGAAAGACGGCGCAAAAGCATTGGAATTCGAAATTACTAAAGATGGCGAAATGGTAGATCTGACTGACAAAGATGCTTCTATCGCAAATCAGGTAATTCGCGGTGGTGTAAAAATTCAAAAACGGGATTTAGAAACCGGAAATACAGAACCACAAGGCGATGCTACTTTAGAAGGCGCTACCTTTACCATTACCAATTTAAGCGCTCATCCGGTTCTCGTAGATGGAAAACTCTATGAAAACGGACAGATCGTACTGACTCTGAAAACAGACAAGGATGGTATAGCTGTCACTTCCAAAGATGCTCTCCCTTACGGTCATTACCGCATAGATGAAACAAAAGCTCCAGAAGGCTATTTAAACGAAGGCAAACTCTCTCAGGAATTTGATATTCAGGAAAACGGTAAAATCGTAGATCTGACTTCCAAGGAACACGCAATCCTCAATCAGATTATTCGCGGCGATTTAGAGTTTGTCAAGGTAGCTGACGGTGATCTGAACCGTCTGGCCAATGTACCATTTTCCATTACCTCCAAGACAACTGGCGAAAGTCACACGATTGTAACGGATAAAAACGGATATGCCAGCACTTCTTCCGAATGGAATAAGCATACGGCAAATACCAATCGCGGAGAAACTTCAGAAGATGGAATTTGGTTTGGCACTTCTAAGCCAGATGACTCCAAAGGTGCTTTGCTTTACGACACTTACATTCTGGAAGAGCAGCGTTGTGAATCCAACGAAGGAATGAATCTTCTGAAAATTGAGGTAGAAGTATATCGTAATCATACGGTAATTGACTTGGGGACTTTAACAGATGACCGGATTACTATCGGCACAACTGCGCTTGATAAAGATACCGAATCCCACCTGAGCAAACCAGATGAAAAAATCACGATTATTGACACCGTAGAATATGAAGGACTTAAGAAAGGTCAGTCCTATAAGCTCATTGGTACCTTGATGGATAAAGAAACAGGAAAACCGATTGAAGTAGATGGAAAACCAGTAACTGCCGAAACTACTTTCAAACCAAAGAAAACATCCGGATCAACAGAAGTGAAATTTACGTTTAATGCCACATCTCTTCGTGGAAAAACAATCGTTGTCTTCGAGGAACTGTATCAGGATGATCTGAAGCTGGCAGTCCATACAGATATTGAAGATGAAGATCAGACCATTTACTTCCCGGAAATCAAGACAACTGCAAAAGATGCCAATACAGACAGCAATCTTTCTCTTGCCGGCAAGGAAGTAACACTTGTTGATACGGTATCCTACAAAAATCTCCTTCCGGGTAAAGAATATGTAATGACCGGAACCCTGATGGATAAGGAAACCGGAGAAGCTGTTGTCATCGACAATAAAAAAATAACTGCCGAAACCACCTTCACTCCGGAAACTGCCGAAGGTACAGTAGACGTACACTTTACGTTTGATGGCAGCACACTTGCGGGAAAAACAGTCGTTGTCTTTGAGTCTGTTTCTTATGAAGGAAAGGAATTTGCAGTCCACGCAGACTTAAAAGATGAGGGGCAAACTATTTATTTCCCGGAAATCAAGACGACAGCCAAAGACAAAGTTTCCGGCAATCATTATGCAAAACCAGAAAAAGAAGTCACTTTGATCGATACGGTATCCTATCAAAATCTAATTCCGGGTAAAGAATATACACTCACCGGAACTTTGATGGATAAAGAAACAAAGAAACCTCTTGAAGCAGACGGAAAACCGATTACCGCCAAGACAACCTTTACGCCGGAAAAAACAGATGGAACCGTAGAACTTTCCTTTACCTTTGATGCCAGCGCATTGACAGGCAAAACAATCGTTGTTTTTGAATCCGTTTCTTACAACGAAAAAGAAATTGCCGTTCACGCGGACATTGACGACCATGAACAGAGCATCTACTTCCCAGAAATCAAAACAACAGCCAAAGATGGGGCAGACGGTGACAAAGAAGTTCTGTCATCCAAAGAAGCTACCATCGTGGATACTGTAACCTATAAAAACTTGATTCCAAAAACAAAATACAAACTCACTGGTATACTCATGGACAAAGAAACCGGTAAAGAAATTCTTGTGGATGGAAAACCAGTAACTGCCGAAGCTGAATTTTCCCCGGAAGAATCTGACAGTTCTGTGGATGTAACATTTACTTTTGATGCCAGTGGATTAAATGGACATGATGTGGTTGTCTTTGAAAAGCTCTTCCTCTTAGAGAATGAAACGGAAACAGAGATCACTTCCCATGAAGATATCCAAGATGAAGGACAGACGGTCAAATTGACAGAAACACCAAAAGAACCTCCAAAAACAACTCCACCGGTAAAAACAGGAGATGACACTACGCTTCTTCCATTTATCATCCTTGCAGGCACAGCACTTCTGGCCGCTGTTGGATTTGGAGTTTTGTATTTTAAGAAACGTAAAAAATAATCCCGAACTGATAACCATAATTTTCTGCAGGCAGTCCAACGGCTGCCTGTTTTTAAGGTGATGAATATGAAACAATCCCATATCAATGCCGATGCCAAACATCTGCGGCACTTTCTGGATCTGTGTGACGGCAACTGGCATAATTGCATTTATGTTCGCTGTGTCTTCTGCGACACCCGTGGTTTTTGTAATGGATCTCATTTTTTGTATCATGCTGATTCCTCCGGTATTCCCTGTGTTCTGACTTTAGCAGACGCAGAAATAATCTTCTCCCGGATACCGGAACCAACAGAATGCGCCAATGCCATCACGTTAGATGAATTTCTTGCTCTTTACAGGCCCTATTTGGAATCCATAAAGTTGATGGAAAAGCCCTGCCCCTGCGTTGCCCTTCTCAGGTATCAGGAAAATACACATTATGACTGGTAACAAAAAAAGTTGCAGTTTACGTAAGTCTCACGTACAGAATTAAAAAGGAGGTGTCCGCAGAATGAACCTGATTCTAATCTTACAGAGCATGGATACAGTATTTACTCACTTGATCTTTCTGCCTGCACTTATCATCCTGTACTTGAAATTTCGTCCGCGCAGACCTTGGACTGTACGCACCCGCCGCCTTTACTACTTATGTTTGGTTCTGGTCGGCTTATACATTGTGCGGCTATTTTTGGCAGAATTTATTTTTACTCCGGTAAACTACGCCCGCTTTACGGACAGTGGATTATTCCCATTGTTCAAAGCATTGTTCTATCCGGAATACTAATAAAGTTCTATGGCATTTAGTACGTATCCGGGATCTGTTTCATTGCCTAATGCATGGGAATTCATCACCTGCTTTCTTACAATATACGTATAGAAAACGTATGATTACTTCATTTTTAAGTATTTTCTACGTTTTAAAAACGTAAGCGAGGTGAATCTTTATGAAACAGAAACCAATTCGCTGCCCATATTGTGGCAGTACAGCCATTTTAAAAGACGCTTCCTATGTGTATGGAAGCAAATCCAAAGGTGGAAAAGTTTATGTCTGCAGACGTTATCCGGAATGCAATTCTTATGTAGGGGTTCATCCGGGAACAAATATTGCAAAAGGAACACTTGCCGACAAGCAGCTCCGTTTCAAACGTATCCAGGCACATCAGACCTTTGACCAGATCTGGAAGAATCACATTCTCTCCAAATCAGATGCATACCGCTGGATTGCCGACAAGTTCTGCCTAACTGCCAAAGAAGCTCATATTGGAGAGTTTGACTTGTATATGTGTGAACAGCTTATCAGTGAATCCATGAAAATCCTCCGCAATAACCACATCCCGCTCCGGGCTGCCGGGTGAAAGGCGGTGGGCTTATGATTATACCAATGACCGATATGGAACGAAAACTTACAGAGGACCATCTTCCACTGGTTTCCAAAGTCATCCAAACCTTAACCTGCAGCTGCCGATATGTTTCCTATGATGAGCGCCAGGATCTTCTCCAAATTGGCAATCTGGCACTATGTAAAGCGGCAATGAATTACGATGGAAGCCGCCCTTTTGAAACTTATGCAAAAGTTATCATCCGAAATGCCATCTATGATTATTGGAGAGGTCTGAAAAAGGAGCGAACTTATACCTGCTCCATAGATACCATCGCAGATCAGAAAACAGATTCCTCTTATGGACAGCTCCTTGCAGATTTCTCTTCGCTGCAACATTTAGAGCAAGAAGAAAATCTCCGGACTATCTATGAATACCTACAGACCTTGCAAAATGCAAACTGTACCACTATCAAAAAGGGAATACATGCGTTACTGCTACAGCAAAGCGGATATACCATCCAGGAGATTTCTAAGCACTATGGCGTTCCGGCAAACCGTGTTAGAGCCTGGAAAAGTAAAGCCCGCAAATACCTGCAGCAAGATGCTACTTTGTATGCCCTGTTATCCTGAAGGGAGAAAAAGCCATGTTGACACTATATACGGCTGTCGGAATCTTACGATTTGAAGATTCTCTTAAAAACCACAAAACACCGATTGTGATAAACAACCACCGGGAATATGGATTGAGCGAGGAAGAATTTATTCTGTGGAGCTGTCTGGCATTCCATATCCGTCAGATTCACGAATTACACACTGCCTTTTCAGAACGTTTAAAGCTTCACAATCGCTCTGAAAATATTTCTATGGAACCTTATCTGAACCGGCTGATTGTCCGGGGACTGATTGTCAAAGGGGAAGGACTTACCCGTATAGATGCCCTGTACCGGCTTCTTGGGGAACTGTACATCTGTCCATTAAAAGACAACTTTGCTACCCGACTGTTTTCCTGCATTTATCTCTATCTGAAGGGAAAAATAGAAAAAGCAGACATGGGGCATTTCTTTAGGAAGATTCCTCTCTCGTCCATGGAAAAAGTTGTTTTGGAAATCACAAAACGGGTACAGCTATCTACTGCAGAACTGGCTGCCTGTGTCGAACATGGTGTGTTACCCCAAGATACCCGGCAACTCATGTCTCAGCTTTATGACAGCACTGATGCCACTTTTCATACCGTTGCCGAAGAACTGCAATTAAAACATACCCAGTATCCGGTACTTGAGGCTGTCATCCATTTATATCTGAATAAGCAAATTGCATTTGAAAAATTATAGAAAGGAGCCGCCATGCCAAAACCATTGCTTTCCAAGCTGATTGTCCAAGGGGCAATCGGCTTTTTCTGTGTTCTGTTTGGATGTGTCTATGGACTTCATACCAAAGACCGTATTTTCCTCGTTATGAGTCTTTTGATTGGTATCGGCAGTATCATACGTGTACTTGCTCTTTTGCATACCGTAAAAACCCAAGCGTATACAGAACTTACCGGAACCTGTATCAAAAGAGAAGTCAGCCCTCTCACCAAGCACCAGCAGATTTTATTTCAGGTTGCTGATCAAACCGAATACCGCTTTACACTGGATAAGCACTCCAAACTTTTGACCGGACATCATTACCGGCTCTATTTCCGAAACCAGTCTGGAATGCAGCTAGAGAATAACCCTCGTCCGGAACTATTGGGGTATGAGGAACTTTCTTCTCTGGACAAAACACTTCCGAAATCAAAATCTTAATATAAAAGGAGCCACTTGCCCATATTTCAAGGTAGATGGCTCCGGAAATATTCTATTGTCTGCTTTTAAAATATTCTACCATCTCATATTTCCATATATTGTGTATAAATCGTTGACCAAACCTATATCTTGTGTTAGTATGATATTGTATTTGAGTTTTTGTGTGTTCCCATTTTGGGGAGTCTGGACCATTCTTCCAGAACACATGCAGTTTAAGTTGGAAAATCGTGTCATTATACTGCCGTTTCTTACGGTGCTATAATGGCACTTTTTTTATTTTAACCTATTTTATTATTTTAACGCCCACAGAGGCAGAAAGGAGATTTTATGTCATCAATCATCTTAGTAACAGGAAGGGTAACTGCCGATCCGGTTATGCAGCAAGGGAGAACCACGGGTACAGAATACATGAACCTTGGTCTTGCAACGAACCAGAGAGGAAATGATGGAAACGATGAAGCCGTTTTCTATCAGTGCTACTGCAACAAGTTTCTCGCTGATCGTCTTAGCAAAGCAGGGGTCAAAAAAGGAACCTGCTTACTGGTATATGGAGAATTGGAACTGCGTCCATTCCTTTATCAGAAAGGAGAACGCGCCGGTCAGCCGGGCATAGATGCCCATATCACGGTAAAAGACTGGCAATTCTTACCAGCGAACCGCACTGATGGAAATCCTGCAGCAAACGGTACTGCGAATCCTACCGCCGGAACGACTCCGCCACCTGCAATACCAGGGAATGGCTCTGCATATTCTGGAGGACCGGCTATGGGCGCAAACGGTGCAATGCCAGCAAATCAAACCATGCAAAATATGATGGGACAACAGATGCCACAGGCACAGGCAGGTTATCCGATGACACAAGGTACACCAACAAATGCAGCACCAGTCGCAGGTAACTATGCCGGAGATGGCTTTACCAATATTCCGGAAAGTATGCCGCCACAACAGCTTCCGTTCCCGTAAAAAGCAATCAATGAACCATAAAACTGAAAGGAATTGCATCTGGTCAGTACACTCTGACCTCTTGCAGTTCCTTTTTTGTCTGAAAGGAGAAAACACACATGAAATCCAAAAGAAAAACATCCAATGCTTTATGTATCATCGCTTCTATCTTATTTGTAATGCTACTTTTTGTTCCAGAGAGTAAAAATCGCTTCCTGCTTGCAGGCATGGGAATTACTGGCCTTTTTATAGTTGCCGGTTCCCTGATCCTTCCGATTTTTCCAAGGCTTACACGCAAATTGTCACATCACCGGGCAAAGGAATGCCAAAAGCCGTGGACATGGCTGAAAAATACCGAACCGGTCACCGATGCAGAAAAGCTCCTCTGGAGACAGATCAGTTACCAGATTACAGATAAACTTCAGGCCGCCTTTCCGGATGCTACATGGGAATTTCAAAAACATCCTTCCATGGAGCAGTTACTAAGCGGCTGTACGATACGTCTTCGCACCTTCCATACAGAAGACTACAATTTTGCAGAAGTACGCATGAACCCGTATGGATACCTGGAACTTCAGATGCTGACAATTTCCAGTTTAAAAAAATCAAGATCCGCTTCTGAAGAGGAAAATACACCGGACGCCGATCCGGAATCATGGTATACCCTCATTGGAAAAGTCAAGCTGGAAAATCTCATCGGACAACTCCACGCCAAAGGGCACAAAAAACTTTACATCAATGAATCCGGCCAGATTTATATTCAGAACGGTGATACACCGGAAATCAAAGATCACTTTGACTATTTTCCGCCCCGTAATTACTGGGACGTTCTGATTACCCTTTTCCAGAAAGAGGATCTGACCGCCAAAGAAACAGACCAGGCACTTGAATTGTCCTGGATCAAAGAATAAGGAGGGATCAAAAATGTCAAATACAAAATTAGTACCAACATGGACCTTTCAGCGCACACTACCGAAACCGTTTGATATATATTCAAGCAGCAGCGCTGTGTTCAAGAATATCTCATCCAGATATTGTACCCAGCCCCATAAGAAGGCAACACTTCATGCAGCAACCCTGCAAGCGGTATTCGCCTATATGGATTTGGAAAATCCACCGGCTGGAAAAACTCCGGAGGAATTAGGCGCTATCGGGAGCCAGTCCAATAATTTTACGATTGCAGAATATCCAAGCCGAACCGGACAGCTTCATGTGGTGATTTATAACCGCATCACCGGGAAATTCATTGCAGGCAGATTTGAACAGCCGTTGGATCTGGAAACCCAGTCCGATGCTTACCAGTTCACAGAAACAGGTAACTCCGGTTCTGCTCTGTACTTCGCACTTATGCCGACATTTCTGGGTGACGAAGAATTTTGTGAAAAATATCAGGAATTAAAAGAACAACGGGAAAACGGATATCCGGATATGGACGAAGCGGCACAAACTGCCGCCATTCTCTGTGATAATGTTTACCGACGAATCCGCTATGGCGACACATTGCCTTCCGGAAATATCAAAAATGATATTCCAACGAAAGGAACGATTCAGCGTCTCACTCCCCTAAACATCCAAAAAGGTGTATTTGCACCTACTGATGTGATACAGGGAACCTTTCAGGTTTTAAAAAGCGGAGTCAGTTACAAGCGCAGCCATACTGCCATCCCACAATCCGATTTTGTAAGCAAGTACGTTCTGTCCGAATCCCGGCTGCTTACTCCCCAAGAAGAATTAACCGTTCCAATCCTTGAAGACTGGTACATCATACCAAAAGAAATCCAAAGGATCTGTGAACATGCAAAATTAACAACAACTACCAACCAGCCAATGCGTAATTTTCTCCTCCGGGGACCTGCAGGAACCGGAAAAACAGAAGGAGCCAAAGCAATCGCAGCCGGTATGCATCTGCCATATCGCTGTATTACCTGCTCTGCAAACACAGAAATTTTTGACCTCCTTGGTCAGATTCTTCCGGATGTAGATGGGAAAATGGCTTCTCTTCAGACGGAACTTCCTTCGTTCCAGGATATCATGCTGGATCCATCTACTGCTTATGAAAAGCTGACCGGAACCTACGATGAAACAGTATCAGAGGACACCGTCTATCAGACATTAGTGGATCATATTTTTGAAGAAATGCACCAAAAATATGCTGAAACGTCAAAAAGCCAACGGTTTCGCTATGTAGATACTCCCCTGGTGGAGGCCATCCGAAACGGCTATCTGGTAGAAATTCAGGAACCTACGGTCATTGCAAATCCCGGTGTTTTGGTTGGCTTAAACTCTCTTTTGGATCGCTGTAACAGCGTATTTCTTCCAAATGGAGAGGTCATCAAACGTCATTCAGATACAGTTATCGTGGTTACAACCAATAATGAATATGCAGGCTGTCGTCCAATGAACCAGTCTGTCATTTCCCGAATGAACCTGGTCATTGATATGGATGAACCGGATGAAGACACAATGATTGAACGTGTGCTTGCCATTACCGGCTGCTCAGATAAAAAATCTGTTCGGACCATGGCGCAGATTGTACGCTCCATCTCTCAGTATTGTCAGGACAATCTGATTACAGATGGATGTTGTGGAATCCGTGAGTTGATTGCATGGGTGCAATCCTTTATGGTATGCGGTGATCTGATGGAAGCGGCACATTATACCATTCTCTCCTCTGTAACGGCAGATGCAGAAAGCCGTTTAGAGATTGAAGGTAGTTGTCTGGAAACCGTAATTGCGGCATAGGTGGTGGTAGGATGAAACGCATTTATCCGGAAGAGGAGCTTCGCCTTACGCTGGCGCAAAATCTGGTCTTTCTTCGGAAATCCCGAAAAAACAGACTATCACAAAAAGCACTGGCACGGTATCTTCAGCTTCCGACAAAAACGGTTATGAATTATGAAAATGGCAAAGCAACTCCCATGGCATACGCAGTCCTCCGTCTGTCGGATTATTATGGCTGCACGGTAGAGGAGCTTTTGACCACAAATATGCAAAAGAAGGAAAGGTGAATACATTGAACAGCAACCAAAAAACTTTAAAACGAATGATTCAGGATACGAAACTGCAGATTTCTGACGAGGAATTGTTTCTCTCAGCAGCATTTCAGAAACATCAGACTTCCCTGGCGAAAGCGGCTACTGGCCGTTCTCGCTATGGACTGCAAGTCATTACAAGCTGGGACACTTCCGATGATGCCGGAGTTGCATATACGGATAACTATAAAATTCACTGTAATGCCGGGAACCATATCACACAAAGTTTCCCCTCCCGTTTTTTGCGGGCACTCAGCATCAGCGGATTTACCGGTCATGAGACTGCACATCTTCGATATTCTGATTTTACATCCCTTGCTCTCTATCTTACAAAACTGGAACAAGGGCATTTTTATCCGGAACCACCGGAAATGAACTATCCAGAATATCAGAGAAATCTGGAGATCATTACAGAAGCAATGGAAGAAAAAGATAAAGCCGTATGCTTAACACTCTCCCGTTGTGCTGCACAGATCAACAATATTCTGGAAGACATCTACATTGAAGCCCGTATGTGCGAGGACTGTCCCGGCACATTAAAACAGGGAATCCAGATGAATCATTTCCGTATGGCTGAACTGATTCCAGATATCCATGATCAGATTGCCCAAGACTATCAGCCTTTTTCCATTATGAGTAATCTTTTATTATCCTATTGCCGGACCGGTACTATCAATAACCGTACCAATTACTCCGGCGAATACATGGATACTCTGATGGACTGTACCGGATACATTGATGAAGCTCTGGATACACCGGAAGGGAAAGCACGCCTTATTGCCAGTAACCATCTGACAGTCATCTGCTGGAAATACATTGAGCCTTTGGTAGAAAAGATGCGGGAAGAATTAGAAAAACAGGATGAAGAAAGTGCGGTCAATGACTTAGAAAAACTGCTTGGAAATGAAATGACCGGAACAAGCCCCCTACCTGTGGGGAAAAACGGAGGGATTCCAAAAAATCTGGCTGGTCCTTCCAATAATTCTGCCCCAGGTGCAGATCTTTCACCGAAAGGCAGACAGGAGTTAATGGAAGCTGCAAAAAAAGTCTTTCAAGAAGAAGGCGGAAGAATTGAACTTGCTAAAACAACGAATGTCATGGATGGCAACAATCCGGGCATTACCTTTGAAAATCAGTATTCCGGATCCGGATACGAACATGCCGCATCGGATCTAGCCCGCATTTTAACAGATGTAGCGACAGGAATAGCAGAAGAGAAGTATGAACAAGAATTAACAGACGACCTGCAGAACGCTGCAGATGAAATCAACTATGGAAATGCCCATGCCGGTATCCATGTTACGGTTCATCGTATGAATACGGTTTCCGATTTTCTGATCCGGGAATATAGTCAGATTTCCCCACCTCTTTTGCGGGCATCCAAACGTCTGCAAAGCTCCATTCTACCACTACTGAAGGATGAAGCAGAAGGTGGAAAACAGAAAAATCTGATGTTTGGGAAACGTCTGGATATGCGTGTCCTGCACCGGGAGGACGGAACCATCTTTACCCGTACACGTCTGCCAAATGATGAACAACGATTGGCAGTTGGCTTACTGGTAGATGAAAGCGGTTCTATGGATTGGGGTGACCGGATTACCCATGCAAGAAAAACAGCAATCGTTTTATATGATTTCTGCATAAGCCTGGGAATTCCAATTACCATCTATGGACACTCCACCGGTTATGATGATGTGGATCTTTATTCCTATGCTGAATTTGACTCATTGGATACGTCCGATCGTTACCGATTGATGGATATGTCAGCAAGAGGCGGAAACCGGGATGGCGCTGCTCTTCGCTTTGTAGCAGAACATTTAGCCAAGCGACCAGAAACACGAAAACTGTTAATCATCATTTCTGACGGTCAACCAGCTGCCGGCGGATACTACGGTACAGCGGCAGAAGCAGATCTTCGCGGAATTAAAAAAGAATTTCAAAAACGCGGGGTGATTACGTTTGCTGCAGCCATTGGTGATGATAAGGAAAATATCCGACGAATTTACAAGGATGGATTCTTAGACATTACCCGATTAGAGGATCTGCCAAAGAACATGACGCAGCTCGTGAAACAATATCTCAAATAGAAAGAAGGGACCATTTAAAATGAATGAAACGTATCAGAACCGTGTTACTGACCAGATCTGCAAAGTTCAGACGGATAAAAAGCTGATTGCATTTTATGACCGACTGCTTTGTGCTTCCTACAACTGCTTCGCCCAACTACATGCCAAAGGCGAATATGCCGAAAACGGACACAAAGCCCACTCTCTTATCGGAATTTCCATCCAGGATTATTCCGGCGGTACGGGAGACCGAAATATCATTACCAGGTTCCATCTCGCCCCGGAACAGCTCCAGTTTCTCCTAACCAGAATTACTGCAGGTTTTCCAGAATTTGAATGGAGCCAGAGCAAAATTTTCGGAAATCCGGATGCACAAGGATACTCTACGGCACAACAATTCTTTATTTCCAGGCATGTATATAACAACAAACAGGAAGTACAGAACAGCCCATGGAGAATTCAGATTATCAATGGGAAAGGGATAAAAAAACAGAATCGAAATGGCGGTTCCTATATGCAGGCCAAAAGCTTTGTTTCAGAAAAAACTGCTTTTATCCAGTTGACAGATATGGATCTTTACATGCTCTTAAAACGGGTAGATTCCTATATCACCAACTGGGAAGCATCCTACGCACCGACCTTAATCGGAAACGGCAAACAAATGCTGATCCAGCAAAGGCAGGCACAGCAGGCAGCCGCGCCACAATATAACCAAGGACAATACGCAACACCAGATTATTATGTAGCGTAATAAAACATCAGAAAGGGCAGTCTTAAAAAGGCTGCTCTTTTTACGAAAAGAAAGGAGAATTTTATGGAATATGCAACCTTACTGAATATGGATCGACAGGGGCGCATCGTCATTCCCATTCAGGTGAGAAAAGCCCTAAAATTGGAGGAAGGAGATTTGATTGCTCTGGAAGCGAACGAAAAGAATATCCTGCTCCGCAAACAGACTGCGTACATTCCTTTGGATGCTGGTCTAAAGGAGTTTCTGGATATCCTCCATGCAAATGTTCCCGGTCGTATCCTTCTTTGCAGTGAAACCAAAATACTGGCAGTAAAAAATTACCATGCTGCCCTAAATATGCCAGTAACAGACACAATACGTCAACTTGTCCAGAAAGAAACCATGCAGATATTTTCTATGCAGGACGGTGTATATCCGATTTCTTCTGGCAGGTATCCGATCTCTGCCTTTTTCCCGATTCCTGGTGAAACCAGATATGGATCAGCGCTTGGATTACTGATTTGTCCTATCAATGACCATGAATTTAGTGAAATGGAGCTTGGCTGTGCCAAAATGACCGCAGCCGCCATTACCCGTTACATCAATCAATAAAAGGAGTGTGAATAGCATGACAAATCAGAAAATAAATTCAACTTGTAAAAAAGAAACTTTACTCACCGGACAGATCTGTCTCCCGCTTCGAGTTGGAGAACGTGCCGTTATTATCGGAACCGGATCCCGTTCCATCATGACCTCTACGGTCTTATTCATTCAGGAAGTATCTGCAGATGGTGTAGTATTTGAAACACAAAACACCATTTACCATCTAAGTTATACTTCCGAACCTGTATCGGAAGTGATGTGTGCTTGAGTCATGTATATGAATTGGGGAGCAGTCTTTGTAAGCTGCTCTCTACGTTAAAGAACAACCGGGAACAAGTGCCTCTTCACATTCTAAAGACACAATATAAAGTGCCTTATGAGACACTGATCAGTCAGGTCAATGAAACCGCCACTGCATTTGTCAAAGAAGTAGTTTTCTCAAAACTTTTGATGAATCCTGATGATGACACTGAAGAACAGTATTCAGTGATACAAGAAATCATCAATTCTTCCGGAATGCTGCAGGAGATGAACCGTTCCTTATCAAAAACGTATGATGTGGAACTTCTTCATCGTCAGGCTCTTAAACTCCGAGAACGCATTGAAGATGCACTTTATCCCTATATTGCACGCAAAGATTGTCTGGTGGTAGATATGGAGCATATCGAAGATACGCCCATTATCTATAACACCGTTACCCGAAAAGTTTATGAAAACAACCAATGGATTGACCGTAAACTGGATCTGCAGGGGAAATTCCTTCTATTTGTAAAACCAGCTTGCGACAACCAAAAAGAATCCGAAAAGGAGATGTTACAGAATGAACTTCAAACAATTCCCTCCTCACATATTCCTTCAGAATATGCTGCAAAGGTATATGGATCACATTTATGAAACCCAGCACCGAATTTACTGGGAAGCGGACTTTATCAATCGCTGTTCGGATCGATTATATAACCAAATTGGACGCTGTAATCTGCCCTATGAAACACTGTCGGAAGACAGGGAACTCTTAAATACTGCATATACCATTTATCAAAAAATACAAGATTGTAATGTTGCTTATAATGATACATTGGACTGCGTAATTGACCGGATAGAAGAAATGATCGGGGAGGTGCAGTGATGGCAAATATCTGCTGTGATGATGTTTACTTTTACTCTACGGACAATCCAAACGGCTTGAATGCCTTATGGGACGATTTAAACAAAGCTATTTCTTTCAACGATCCTATGTCTAACGGCTGGCTGGGAAACTGGTTTGCTTTTAAAGAAATTCCCACTGAGAATATATACTTACGGGGAAATATTATAGACATGGACAAAAATGAACATAGCGTTTTCATTGCACTGTCAACTGCATGGACACCTCTTTATGAAGCGTATCAAATAATTGCAGAAACATACCATATTCATTTTGTGCTGAAAAGTATCGAACCTGGCTGTGGGATTTATTATAATACCGATCTTACAGGTGATTTTTTTCCAGATGAATATTGTGTGACTTATTGTAATGAATCTTATCTTACGCCTTCCGGAAAAGCACTTGGACAACATGTGGACGCAGAAGAATGTTTTTCATCTGAAGAATCTTTCCTTCAGCGTTTTCACGATCTCGGATATCCGGCTGATTCTTACCAAAAGCTAAAACTGTTGACGGAAGACCATGAAATCTGGATACACCAGTTTGAAAATCCGTACATCTAAAGAAAGACTTCGAGCCGCCCAGTTTGGACGGCTCTTTTTATGAAAATAACTGCAGTTGCTCATACTCCGTTTTTCGCATAAGCTCCGGTGGGGTTTTATGCAGAATAAACTCAACAGATTGATCATCCAATATCCAACTTTCTATCTCCTTCTTTTCCAGAACCAATGGCATCCTGTGATGAACCGGTGATACCGAAACATTTGCCTGGGTAGTAAGAATCACAAAACGCTCCTCCTCTTGGAACCTTTGAAAACATCCTGCCATAAAAAGAACCGGTTCCTGATCCAGCCTCTCAAATTGATATTTCTCTTTCTTTGCGTTCCATTCATAAAAGCCCTTTGCCGGAACGACACATCTGCGATGCCAGACGCTTTCTTGAAAGGTTCGCTTTTCCAGTACGCTCTCTACTCTGGCATTTATCAACAGTTCCTTCCCTGTAAATCCAGGGAATCCCCATTTCATCTGCCTCAGTTCGATCTGCCATACTTGTTCGTGAAGAGTTCATTTAGCCTCCTACTCGATTTGTGGATAAAGCGATTTGTCTGAGCGATAGTATTATCCCATATAATCCGTTCGCAGTGCTTCTACCAGATCACATTTCAGAATTTTCTTGCCACCCAGGTAATATGCCAGTGCGACAAAACCAAAAAGTGCCACGATAAAAAGCAGGATAGGAACAATGGGAGCCACTGCTAAAAATTCCATTGGATTCAAATAGCTTGCCGCTATCATCAGCCACACAAACACAACCGTAATTGGCAACGTGATCAGAACGGGGCGGCCCGCTATAACGAGGGCTTCGATCCAAAACATTTTTCGCATACCTTTTGGCGTCATGCCAATGGACATATATCTCGCAAATTCTCTTTTCCTTTGCCGGATA
>OLPN01000626.1_pt1 | contig 35859 bp, 29 predicted proteins | sample 1672601 | NCBI WGS metagenome assembly OLPN01 (sample SAMEA3136704, study PRJEB25190) | human gut metagenome | reverse complement strand
ATTTAGAAGAAAGAGCCTCCTCTCCGCCTAAACCGGAAAGAGATTCATAGGTATATACGACGTCCTCAGCCGAAAATGCCTTTCCATTGTGGAAGGTTACGTCGTCTCTTAAATGAAAGGTATAGGTCAATCCGTCATCGGAAATATCCCAGCTCTCGGCTAATCCCGGAATCAATGCTCCTGTCTCATCAAACAGTACAAGTCCCTCAAATACATTGTGAAATACGGCCTCTGTGTCGCTTGCTGCTGAAAGCCATGGATCCAAGTTATCTGGCTCAGACTCCATATTAATGCGCACAACTGTCTTATCTGTCTCCTCTGCCGATACGCCAAACGGCATTGCTGTCACTGCCATACTCATGGTCAATGCTAATGCTGCTGTCTTACCTGTCTTTTTCATTTTTCAATTTCCTCTCTGCGCCGCTTATACAAAAGTCTACCACGGCGGCGCCGCAGACTCTGGTCAGCGGCTCTATGCTCGCTGCCACAATTTCATTGTAGAAGATTTTTTCTTATTTGTACAGAGGTTTTTCTCACTTTTCTGTTCTAAAAGAGATACATTTTATTTGATTTCCTTTTTACCTTGTAGTATAATAGGTTTATCTGCTGTGACACAGCGAATCCAATTTTTGAGGTGACTTATGATTGTATCTACCAGAGGACGTTATGCCCTGCGTGTTATGATTGATATCGCAGAGCATCCAAATGAACCATATATTCCATTAAAATCAATTGCTGCCAGACAGGGAATTTCTGAAAAATATCTGGAAAGCATTTTAAAAATTCTTGTCCAAGAACACCTTCTTGAGGGCATGCGCGGCAAGGGCGGCGGTTATCGTCTGACTATGTCTCCCAGTGAATACACAATCGGAAGAATCCTGCGCCTTACAGAAACAAGTCTTGAACCTGTCGGCTGTATTGAATCTGGCTCAACCTCCTGCCCTAAGGCATCTGAATGCCGCACAATTGGTATGTGGATGAAACTAGGTGAAATCGTAAATGACTATCTTGACAGTATTACATTAGCAGACCTGCTTGCTCAGTGATGGGCAGGCAGGTCTTTTATTTCTTCCTTACGGTGCTTTTGCGAAGCTTTGCATATGTACCTTAAAATATTACACTTTCTCTAACCGTATCTGATCAATGCGAAGGCGTGAATTTAGGCTGTGCACACTTATTTCGTGCTGACCTTTCTCTAGCTCGCACTCCCAGACTGGTGCCCACTTCCATACATGCTCTGATGCATATTTCCATAGCGGGCGTCCGCCATACAGTTCTTTTTCTGGTACAATGACGCCATCTACTCCTACAGTATAGTGTGAACAGTCATCTCCCCACTGCCATGTATGTACCCATATACGATAATGTCCGCCCTGTGCCTTAACTATATAGTGAAGGCTTGGCGCTTCTTGTTCACTCCATGATAAGCCTTCCTTTTCGATATACATAGCAAAACCACTTTCGTTATATGCCGGACTGTCACAATAATTCCAAGAAGTGCCGTCTGCGCTGTCATTTGTAAATGCAAATGCAGTTTGTGCCATTGCAGATGCTGCGTCAATTTCGATAATGCCATTTGCCTCTGTAACTGTGCTTGCTGCTTTTGCTAAGATCTGCTGCGGCGTAATCGTATCGCTGTTTTCTTCTGGACGAATTATTATATCATCTTCTTCTAGCGAATCTTTTCCTGCTGCAAGCGGAAGATATAAAACAGGGCGCGGCTCTGGTGTTACATTGCCGTACCAGTGCTCACAATATACATCAAAATCAATATTTTTAGGAAGCGTTTCGCATTCTGGATTTGACAGGACAATTCCAAGATTGCTTCTTTTATAAGCTCCATCCACAAGTTTTGCCGGACTTGTAAGCTGACAAGACAGCTGTTTTCCTGCCTCGCTCTTTTCATCGTATAAAACGGCGCGTGTGAATGAAACATATGGATCAATTGCTGTGAAGGTGAGACTGTGAAGTCCTGCTGCCAGTCCAGTAAAACAGCCTGTCAGCTTATCCACATTGTTTAGTATGTTATGTTTCCAATTCGCACGGTGCTCATCTGTTGACTGCGACTCAAACACATTCATTTCACCATTGTCTACAGATATGCCAATACGAATACGTCCCACAGAGCAAAGCGTTGGGAAACGATGAAGCTCTAATACAAAATCACCACCTTGTGTCAGATAGAACGGGCAGGACCACTGTGCACCAGGTATCTCTGCCTCCAAAAGACTTCCCTGTGAACGGCCTAGATTAGAAATTAGCTTCCAGCCGGCTGCATCCAAGCTTGATACTGCTGTACCATTTTCTGCCTCAATAACACATCTGCCGCTGTCTTCAATCGCAACATGCAAAGCTACTGCCTTAGTCAGTTTTGCATCTTCTGCATCCTTTTGTATACGAGCCTTTACATCATCGGTCTTATCGGTTACTGGAATTGTACAAACCTTTTGTGTACCGCTAAATACTACGATTTCACCGTGGCGAACAAGTGATGACTTTGCATCATTAGATGCATTTTCAGAGTGAAGTGCTTCTGAGGATTTAGTCTGTGGTATTACGCTAAAAACGAAGCGAGTTTCTTTTGTAAGTGTTCCTTCTGTTGGAAGTGCACCGACAATCTCAAGCCAATCTGGCTTTTCAATCTTATATGACAGTGCGCCGTCTCCTGCATTTGCAAGTTCAATCCATTTCGCGTTACCGTGTGTGCTGTCTGTGAAGGTGAGCTCACTTTGGTTATTCCAGCAGGTGACAATCAACTTATCTGCTGCTGCATGTAATGGCACACGGCATGATGGATATATAGCTGTGCGCGGCGGTGGGAAATCCTCTGGTGTTAATATGCCATTCCACTTTCCATTACTCATAACGTGATTGTAGTAGTAGAGAAGCTTTCTGCGCGCCAGATCAAATGCATGGCTCTTATCGGTATAACGCTTTGCATCACTGTTTTTGCCCTGTCTTATGCAAAGACGGCTGCGATCTGCATAATAATACATGCCATTTGTAAAATAAGCTGCCTGCACCTTCATCAATATCATCTGGAAAAAGGCATCCTTCTCCTGCTCTGGCAAGTTCTCATAAATCTTCTCCAGCTCACTGCAAATATATTCATAACGATGCATGCGTGCTGCTGCCTCATCTCCAAATGCTGTCTGTGAAAAGCAGTCATCATCCATATGCTCAATCTTTCTTGCATTTGTGAGCTGATCAAATTCTAATAGGAGCGCTGCTGCTGCTTTTCCTGGCTGTCCTGTAAACATGCTGTCTAACCATCTTGTCAAAAAAATAGTTTCGTCAAAGGTTTCAAGATCGCGATTATCATCTCCATCTGCCTCCCATGCAAGCTTTGCGTAGAAGGAAAGCTGCTGCTCTAGTGGCTTAATTGCGCCGAAATTTGTAACCCATACCTTCTGAATGCCTTCTTTGTATGCCTTTAACAGCTCATTTCTAGTGTGAGACATTGGAATTGAGCAGATAAACAGATAGGAAGCTCCCGGCGGTGCCCAGTAGGAATTATGATAATAAATACCATTTCCGCTCTTTCTTGCCTTTTCCTCCTCGCCTGGATAGCGGCGCACATAACCATAATTGTCATTTGTCCAGATCAGTGTCAGATCTTCCGGCACCTTTAAGCCATTATCATAAAGCTCAAGCACTTCTTTGTACGGCACAAAGGTCTTCATAGGCTCGGTGTCTAATGTTTCAGAAAGAATCTCCTGTTGTGCTGCCATAACAGATTCAAGCAGCTCAATTTTAGCTTTTAGTAGTTTCTCTCCTGTCAGACCTTCAAGTGATTTTGTCTCAAAACCTGAGTCGTGGATTCCTCTCATACCAACTGTATAGCTTACTTCAAAATCACGGTTTTGCTCTACGCTCTCGCGCCAGTACTCCTTTAAGATTTCACGGTTTCTGCCTGGAATAGAAAAATCATATTCCACATCGGTATAGCCCTTCTTTGCAAGCCACGGCTTCCACTCGCGATTATTGCTTCTCATCAGCATATCACAGTGAGACGTTCCGACAACTATGCCCATGCGGTTTGCAAGCGCACCGTTTTCCTGTTTTAGATTAAAGGAATTGACATGCATTGCCGGCCAGATATAATTGAGCTTTAAGCGAAGCAGCAGTTCAAAAATCTTTTCATATGTCTTTACACCGATGGTCGTTTCACCCATATAGCGCCACACCCAGTGCTCTAACTCTTCCTCGTCGTTGATAAAAATTCCTCTGTACTCAACAGACGGATAATCCACCTTGCAATAACCATTTTCAATTACAGCCTCACTTCTACGGCGCACCGGCACATCGGCAAAGAAATACCATGGTGATACACCAAGCCATTCACAGAAATCATAAATGCCATAAATTGTACCGCGGCGGTCTGTTCCTACAATTAAAAGCTCTCCGTCCTTTTCCTGAATCAAAAATGCTTCCTTACGGTACGTGCCATCCTCTGCCCGAAGTTTTGAAATATCTGCCTTTTCATCTAACTCTGGCAGATTGCCCACTGTTCCGACAAGGATACGAATAATGCCTCCTGCTGTCACGCTGCAGTCAAGTGTACGAATTAAATCGCGCCGCAGATTCACAAGTGCAATCTTGACTGCTTCGCTCTCACTAGAGCTAAATACCAGTTCAACCTTGCTGTATTCTCTGATTACCATTGTTTTTCCTCCGTTTTTATGACAATTCAAAGTTTTACAAAGATGTAAAACTTTGAATTGTTACTCACCTTTCTATCGTCATCTTACAATAGCGTTCGTAAAAACGCAAGCTCATATTGACAGCAAAAAGGTGATATTTTAAAATATCAGTATGGTACAAATTTAAGTCACAAAATCAGAAAGGATCACATTATGATTACTATTAACGCTGGACAATCTACTTCTTTTCCACGCATTGCTGATGCTATTGAGGCTGCTAAAGCCTATGCTCCTATGCCTGTCACAATACACATTGCACCGGGACGCTATCACGAAAAGCTGACAGTCTCACAGCCTCACGTTACACTTATGGGCGATGATGCTTCAAATACGATTCTTACATATGATGACTATGCAAGAGAAATCATGCCAGACGGAATAAAGCGCGGTACTTTTCGCACCTACACTTTATTTTTAGATGCGCCAGATATTACTCTTTGCAATCTCACTGTAGAAAATGCTGCTGGCGCTGGAAAGGAAGTTGGTCAGGCGATTGCTCTATATGCTGAGGGAGAAGGAATACGTGTGGAAAACTGCCGTCTTATTGGAAGTCAGGACACCCTCTTTACCGGGCCGCTTCCTGAAAAAGAAAAGGAACCTGGCGGCTTTCGCGGTCCGAAGGAATTTGCCCCGCGCATCAACGGAAGACAATATTATAAAAATACTTATATATGCGGTGGTGTCGATTTTATTTTTGGAAGCGCCACTGCTTACTTTGAAAATTGTACACTTGAATCACTTCCTGAAGGCGGTGGCTATGTGACGGCCGGTTCATCGCCAAAAGGTCAAACTTATGGCTACATATTCAATCATTGCCGCTTTATTGGAAGTGAGCCTAATACATGTTACCTTGGCCGCCCATGGCGTGAGTATGCAAAAGTAGTCATTTTAAATTCTGAGATAGGTGATCATATCAAACCTGAAGGCTGGCACGACTGGGGAAAGATTGACGCTCACGATACTGTATACTTTGCAGAATACAAAAATTATGGCCCCGGTGCCGCAGGTGCGCGCCCGTCATGGACACATACACTAACTGACACAGAGGCCGAAAACTATACATATGCTTCTGTTTTTAACTGATCCCATATTCATATTTTTGTTCGTCATTTTGTGATGACTCATCATTTTTTTGACGCATATCATAATGAATATCCTGATCCATCATTTTAAGCATTGCTCTTGCGGCAGGCGGCCAAAACTGCCTGCCTATTCCATTTACAATTTCATCATGCACGCAGTCTTGCGTTAATGCCTTTCGATACGATCTATTTGAGGTCATCGCATCATATGCATCAGCAACTGCAATTATACGCGCTGCTTCTGGTATCTCTTCCCCTTTTAAGCCTCTTGGATATCCCTTTCCATCCCAGCGCTCGTGGTGATACAGCGCACCATACTGAAGTTCTGGCATTGAACTTATACGAGATAAAATCTGTGAACCGATTACTGTATGATTTTTGATATCAGAAAACTCTTTATCTGTAAGACGCCCTGGCTTTCGAAGAATAGCATCATCCACACCTATCTTACCTACATCATGAAGCAATGCCATGTAATACATGCCGTCAGCTTTCTCATCATCATATCCAAGCAGTTTTGAGATCTGTCTTGTATACTTTGCCACACGAGCAGAATGACCATTTGTATAGCTATCCTTTGCATCAACAGCACGTACAAGTGATTCTATTGTTTCAATTGACTGCTCATGGTTCTTTTTTGCTGCCTGTTCATTTTCCCGCGCTGACTTGATATTCTGCACAATAATAATAATCGCTGAAAACACGAACATCAGAACAAATACTGCATAGATAAAACTGTAAACAGAAAAATATACATCAAACTTTTTCAGTTCTACATGTCTTTCAATAAACAAAAAACCTGCGATTCTAAGCAAAAACAGGCATTCTGCAATAATCAAAATCGTAAGCAATACACCATTGATACGATTGCAGTCTTCCCTAAGCTCCACGATTGGATGGCAGACCCATTTGCAATAAATAAAATTAACAATGATCGGCATCAAAAGATCAATCAACACTGTCATGGCAAATGAATCATATATAGCTGTAAATGGCATGGACAACAGATACAAACATAGATACAAAAAGCGTGCCGCACTGCCCACCGGCTCCATCATACGTCCATAAAAATACATCAGTAAAAAGGATATGCCAAATACAAAAAAGTCTACACCATAAATAATATCATATGATATTTTTCCGGGCAGAAGCCGATAAATCAGCCCCATGCACAAAATCGTATAAATGTATGCCATGGGCGGGCATACCAAAAGAAAGCGAACGAAGCTAGGCGCACGAAGCTTTTCTTTCTTTAATGTCTTTGTCATATAAAAATATGATGGAATAAACAGTAGCTGTCCAAGCAAAAAACAAATGGATCGAATTGGCATATATATCCTTTCTGAATACAGAAAAAACTTGTTTTTCTTAGTTATGTGTGATATTGTAAACTCAGCAATGAAGCATTGACTAACAAAAAGGAGGAACTATTATGGATTTCTATTTTGCATCCCCGTGCCGCGTTTGGTGGGGCGAGATCTGGGACTGGATCTGTGGTCGCCTGTAATCGGACATCTCTTGATCCATGTAACTCAAACGTATGGGTTACCATGTATCCTAACCAAAACAAAAAGGCCCGTTCCATTTGGAACAGGCTTTTTTCTATGCATGCCCGTTCCGCTGATTATTATGCCAAATTTTAGCCTAAAAATCAAGCAGAACGTCACTCATTGTCTTTTTTCTTTTTACTTGAACATTTTTCTGCGTCGATTGATATAATCCTCAAGCTCATTTACTGTCTCATCAAATCCCAATCGGCTGCTGTTAATGCATAAGTCATAGGCTCTTGAATCGCCCCACTTATCCTTGCAGTAGTAGTTGTGATACTGTTTTCTGTACTTGTCATGACGCTCCATTTTAAACTGTGCATCACGCTCAGACAGATCATATATCTCCATGACACGCTTACACTTTACTTCGCTATCACCAAGAACAAACAAAGAAATCACATTCGGACGATCACCCAAAACAGTCTCTGCGCATCTTCCAACTACGATAAAGGACTCTCCCTCATCTGCTTTTTTCTTCAGATACTCAAACTGTAAAAATGCTACATTTTCTTCTGCAGAACTTGAAAAACCATTCTGGCTTCTTGAAAACAGCAGTCTTCTTGGTTTCTCATCGTAGCGTCTTAAAGTCTCGACATCCACGTTTTTCTCTGCTGCTACAGCGTCCAACAAATTATGGTCATAAAGCTTAATGCCATATCTGTTTGCCAGCTCTACTGCAATTGCATGTCCGCCGCTTCCAAATTCACGTCCTAATGTTATTATCAATTGATCACTCATTGCCATTCCTCCTGACGACAAAATTAATTTACCTTATTATATAACTTTGAAGTCAATTTGTAAATATTTTTATAAAACCTTGAATATATGATGTTGAAGCGAGCTCGCATCGGATTTCTGACCTTTTGACCCTGGTATCATATTACATATATCTGGCAAATATGAACAGCATAGAAATCAAAACAACAATAATGGTTGCCGGTGCTGCATACTTACAGTACTTGCCCCATCCAATCGGATGACCATTCTTTGAAGATACGGAAATACCTACTACATTTGCGGAAGCACCGATTGGTGTCGCACTTCCTCCGATATCAGTACCCATTGCCAGTGCCCAGGAAAGTGTCTCCAAATCAACACCCTGCAGTGCTGACAAGCTTCTGACAACTGGAATCATGGTTGCTGCAAACGGGATATTATCAACGAATGCACTTGCAAATGCTGAGATCCAGATGATAATTGCTACCATTAACTTTGTGTTGGAACCACTTACCTTACTGATAAATTCAGCAATTACTGTAAGAACACCAGTCTGCTCCAAACCACCAACAACAACGAAAAGTCCAACAAAGAACAGCAGTGTCTTGTAATCAACCTTCTTTAACAGCTCTGCTGCATACTTATGCTCTACAATCAAAGTAATAATTGCAATAAATGTACCGATGAAAGCAACTGTCAGTCCTGTATTTGCATGTGAAACAAGAAGAACAACTGCGATCAAAAAGATCACTACGCTGCTAATAAACTCCTTCTTGTCTGTATAGCAGAATTTGGATCTGGACAAGATGCCGGATCAACAGGCGCTGTTCCCGGCGCAACAAGCTTCTTTCTGAAACAGAAATAAAAGTAAATTACAACTACAACAAGTGAAATAGCTGCAATGGCACCAGTATTTGTCAAGAAATCAAAGAAGCTGTAGCCCATGGAGGTTCCGATAATGATGTTCGGCGGATCTCCGCACATTGTTGCTGAGCCACCAAGATTTGCACAGAAAATCTCTGCGATAATCATCGGTACCGGATTGCTCTTTAACAAAAGACAAAGTTCAATAGTAACTGCTGCTAAAAACAAAATAACTGTAATACTGTCAATGAACATAGCCAGTACAAATGACATGATCATAAAGGTGACAAATACAGCAATTGGCTTATAGTGAACAAGTCTTGCAATCTGCAGACAAAGCCAACGGAAAAATCCTGCCTTTCCCATTCCTTCAACCATGATCATCATACCTGCGATAAAAATGATCGTTGACCAGTTGATTCCAGATGAAGACTCTCCTGCCTCACTGGAAGCATGCCAGAAGTCCGCCGTGAAAATACTTCCAATATTCAGCGTCTCCATGATTGCGCTGCCGCTATGCATTGTGATACCGAATACTAAAATGATCATAAGCAGACCGCAGCCTAGTGTTACAATGTGTCTCTCTATCTTCTCAGTAATGATCAGGGCGAACATCACGAGAAAAATAAGGACAGCTAAAATCTGTGATACCATAATGTATCTCCCCACTTTCATATAATAGCAAATGGTAGCCGCAAGCGTCTGACCTTTGCGGCTACCATTATAATGCGATCTTCAAGAAATTGGAAGATCAAATTTCGTTTTTTTGAAAATTTCTTTCAATTAGCCCTTTGCATCAAGAATTTCCATCAATGTCCATGCTGTACGAATGTTATAGTTTGCGAATGCAAAAAGTCCCTTGCCTTCTGTATTCACTGCAACAGCATATGGAAGACGCTCATCTCCGACGTGAAGTGCCTCATGCAGCTGATACAAATATGCATCATTCTTTACTGTCACGCATACAAGATTTAATCCTGCATGAAGTACACGCTGTAATGTCTCGTTCTTTAAAACATCCGTATTCTCAAGTGCAATTATAACTCTGTATCCCTGCCTCTTGTAAGCTTCCTTACACTCAAGGATCTCCTGGAACAGATGCTCTGTCGGCTCTTTTCCTGGATCTGCAAAAACAAGAATTGATTTTTGTCCCTGATAAAGTGAAGTCATCAAAACAGGATCGCCAACCATCTTTCCTTCTGCTGTCACCTGCTGTACTGTCGCATCACTAAGCTCTGCCTCATGACACTTTTCGGCAATCTTTGCCGGTGCCTGACGAAGCTCAAATACACGATCTTCGCTCATAACAAAGCTGCTTGCGATACAGCTGACGCCACCATCAATCTGACGCTGTGTGGTGATGATGCGGTAAGCACCTTTCGCCAAGGAAAGTTCCTTTTCTTCTCCCGGCTCAATTGCAAGATCATCATAGTTTTGCGTCTGATAAACATCATTTTCAAAACGGGCAATCGTCATATGAAGCCAGTACTCAAGCTTACGATCAGATTTATTTACTAAAGTCAGTGTTACCTGCTTCTCTGGCTCATCTATCTTTTGAACTTCCTTTTCCATAGACTCAAAGCAAATCTCACCGTTCTTTTCGCAAACGCCCTCTGCCTTTCCTGTTACTGGATTTAAGCGTGCCAAAATACCAATAGCACGGCAAATCTCAACAAAGACAACTCTCTTTGAAACCTCGGTAATGATCTCACACTTTATACAGCCATCTGCCTCTGCCGGCCAGTTTCCTGTTCCATAATCCGGCACTGTATTTAAGCCATGATTTACATACTCCCATACCATCTTTGCAGTCACTGTGCCATCCTGTGGGAATACCTTTTTTTCAGATAACAGAGAAACAATACGGCTTCTGCTTCCCATAAGCTTTTCATGACCAGCACGCGGTGCAAGCAAATATTTCTGGTAAAGCTCTGTACAGAAATTGTTCTTATATGGCAATGCAACACGCAAATATGATGCAAGTACCTCTGCTGTAGTATCAAGAAAATCCTTATCACGAAGCGTATCAAGCATCAGACGCTTATCCTCATCTGTAAACTCAGTCATCTGTCTGAATTTTTCAAGCTCCTGTCTGTTTCCTCTTGCATTGACAAAATAGCGATTCCACGGATCACTGCTGTCTTTATCTTCCTTTACAAAGCCTTCCTCATAATCAGCGCGAATCTTCTCACACTCAGCAAGGCGAGCCTCATGCACACTCTTCATCTGTGCACCAGTACTCTTTGGCATAGCCTCAATCGGTGGGTTCAAATCAAAGCGCTCCTCGATTATGCCTTCCATCTTCTCTGGATCTGCTGCCTGCTCCATCTTTAATACAACAGACTGCTGCTCTCTCATATCAATTTTCTGACCAAGATATTTTCCATTGTAAACGGTGCATACATACAGATCACCCTTACCTGTCATAAAGGACACACTGCCATCAGATGCTGTTTTTTCTTTATGAAGTGGGAAAAGCTCACTATAATTGACAAGACAGAATAAAACAGAAACATTCTGCACCGGTACGCCATGATCAGTTACTGTTACAGTCAGCTTCGCACAATCTGCATAGCGCTCTGTTACATTCATCAGCGCATAAAGCGGTGTCTTATAAGCTATTTCTGCAGAGCTTTCCAGGTCTGAAAATGCCTTTGCATGAACAAGCATTGCCTTTGATGCAGCTGCAGTAAACCAACCCTTATCAAGTACTGGTTCTGGCTCACATGCTCCAAGATAATGCCAATCGCCATCTGCCCACACCTCAACCCATGCATGGTTGTCATCACAGTGTGCCCAACGCGGGACATAACACTGTCTTGCTGGAATACCAACACTTCTCATAGCAGATACAGCAAGTGTTGATTCCTCACCACATCGTCCGCGTGCGGAATTGCACATACCAAATGGTGCCAGAGTACGATCATCAGACGGAATATAGGTTGCCTTTTCATAACACCAGTAGTTAACCTCAAGTGCGGCCTCTACCATTGTCTTTTTATCCTTAACGCGATCAACAAGCTGTCTGTAAATCCACTCACGGCTCTTATCAAGATCCTCGTTGTTGACACGCACGCATAATACATATGTAAAGAACAGCTCTGCCGGCACCTGTTTTGCATATGGAACATTCGCATACATATCGAGTGTTGCCTTTACATAGGATGCAATCACTTCTACATCATAAGATACAATATCACACGGATGCATATATGCGTAAAGGTACTTCATGCAGACTGCCTCGTCCTCATCTGCGCTTTTAATCCACGCATCTATCTCACTCTTTTTGTTCGGACAGCAAGCCATCCACTCTTCATACTGCTTTTCAATTTTTTCCTTCAAAGACAGCTCTAATGCTAACAGCATTTCTTATCTACCATTCCTTTCTCATTAAATCTTTATTCTGTCAGCTCAACCTCCAGCACGGTATCTACTGCATCTGGCAGAACTGGATCTGGTCCAAGATTTGCAAACACGATATCTGGGTAATCGGTATGAACCCAGCTGTCAGAAATCGGTACCTCACTTCCATCACATAAAAGACGTATCTTCTTTATAGTACCTGGCTTAATTCCCGTAAGCGGCACTGGTCCCATCGTATTTTCAAACATGTGGTAATACAAAAGATTTCCATTTCTTGTCACACGGCCATAATCTGGCTTTTCGATCCCTGCCATTCCACAGCCATAAACACTCTTACTATTTTTCTTCATCCATGCACCGATCTCGCTCAAAATCTGCAGCGATTCAGGCGGAATGTTTCCATATGCATCGGGGCCAACATTCAAAAGCATGTTGCCTCCCTTTGATACACACTCTACCAACTTTTTTATGATCATTGAGGATGGCTTAAAGAACTTGTCTCTAGCACAATATCCCCAGTTGTTGTTCATCGTAATACATGCTTCCCAGTTCAGCGGATCACCGTTTACATCGCGAATACCATGTGGCGGAATAATCTGCTCTGGGCTTACAAAATCACCGTGATATGGAGTTGGGTTTCCTGTTGCCAGTGAGCCATAGCCCTGTCCACTTGCTTCTAATCGGTTATCAATAATAACCTGCGGCTGAAGCTCTCTTACCATATTTACAAGCTTTGTAGCACCCCACTTTTCGCCCATCATATCGTCATAAGAGAAATCAAACCACAACACATCAATCTGGCCATAGTTAGTACAAATCTCTCGCACCTGATTATGCATAAACGTTACATAATTATCCCAATTACGATTTTCATTCGTGTAGGCCGGGTTATTTCTCATTGGATGCTGACGATCACCGTAGTGTGGAAAATCATCATGATACCAATCGATCAAAGAAAAATACAGACCAACTTTCAAGCCTTCTGCTCGAACTGCTTCTACGTACTCTGCAACAAGATCGCGGCCGCATTTTGTATTAGTAGACTTGAACTCTGTATACTTACTATCAAACAGACAAAAACCATCATGATGCTTAGCTGTTAATACTACGTATTTCATACCGGCTTCTTTTGCCGCTCTCGCCCATTTCTTTGGATCATAATCCTTAGGATCAAACTCATAAAAATATTTCATGTAGTCTTCCTTCGGAATTTCCTCAACACTGCGCACCCACTCGCCTCTTGCTGGAATTGAATACAGTCCCCAATGGATAAACATTCCGAATCTGGCATCTACATACCATTCCATTCTCTTGTTGTACTCTTCACGGTTAAACTGGTACATATATCCTCCAATCTTGAGCTGTGAAAAAATAAGAAATTATTTTTTCACAGCCTCTTTTTGTGCATAACTAAACGGTTTTTACTTGTAAAAGGACATAACTCCCCTTACCCTATTTCTCATTGATTAGCCCTTTACTGCTCCGATCATAACACCCTTTACGAAGTATTTCTGAACGAATGGATAAATTATCATAACTGGAACTGATGCAATAACGATAACAGAGTACTGAAGAAGATCCTTCAAACCTCTCTGTCTTGCCAGTGCATCGGCATTGCCCATCATTGTCTCATCAATATCATTCATAATAAGGATCTCACGAAGGATGATCTGTAATGGCTGTAAATAATTTGCCTTCTGTAAGTACAAAATTGCATCCTGATAGGAGTTCCATCTTGCAACACCATAGTACAGAACAAGTACTGCGATAATAGGTTTTGACAGTGGAACAACAATACGAATCAAATACTTAAATGGTGTACATCCATCAATCTCGGCTGCCTCATACAGCTCATCTGGAATGGAGTTGATCATATATGTTCTTGCAATGATCATGTTGTATGTAGACATTGCGCCTGGAATAAGCATTGCCCAAATGGTATCTACAAGGCCAAGTGCATTTACGAGCATGAAGCTTGGAACCATACCACCAGAGAAATACATTGTGAATACGAAGAACATTGCAACCTTATTGCGCGCAGTAAACTCTTTTCTTGAAAGAGGATATGCACAAAGAAGTGTCATTACAATGTTGATAAATGTTCCGAATACCATGTAGAACAGGGAATTACGAAAACCTGTCCAAAACTTTTTATATGTAAATACTGCCTCATATCCTCGCAGTGTAAAGTCCTTCGGCCAAAAGGATACCTTGCCGCTGATCATCGCCTGCGGATCAGAGAAGGATGCCGCAATGATATGAAGTACTGGAAGAAGCACGATCAATACAATGATCGTCATAACCACATACAGCAAAATTGTAAAAAACTTGCCTAGTGGGCTTTCCATTCTAAACTTGCTAAAACGGTCGTTTGATTTTACCTGTGTCTTACTCATTCGTTTCTCCCTCCTTTACCACAGACTCGTCTCTGTTACCGTCTTACAAATCTTGTTTACTATAACAAGAAGAATAAAGCTTACAAGAGACTGGAATAGACCGGCCGCAGTTGAGAATGAGAAATCACCTCTCGTAAGACCAACCTTGTAAACGAATGTTGAGATTACCTCTGCACGGTCTATATTCATATCATTCTGCATCAGGTAAACCTTATCGAATCCGATGTTCATAATGCTTGCACAGTTAAAGATAAGCATTGTGATAATTGTTGGAACGATTGCCGGCAGATCCACGTGAATAATTCTCTGGAAACGGTTTGCACCATCTACGATAGCTGCCTCTTGAAGCTCAGGGCTTACACCGGCAAGTGCTGCTATATAAATAATAGAAGAATAACCAGCACCCTGCCAGATACCACTCCATACATAAAGTGACGGGAACAGATTAACTTCACCAAAGAAGTTAATAGGACCAATACCGATTGACTGCAGTGCGCGGTTGATGATACCAGTACGCATATCCATCATACGCATCATCATACCAACCATAACAACGGTAGAAATAAAGTATGGTGCATAAGTAACCATTTGGATAAATTTCTTATACTTCTTGCTTCTCATCTCGTTTAACAGAATTGCCAGAAGAATCGGAATCGGGAATCCTGCAATTAAACTATAAATACCAAGATATAATGTATTGAAAATAATTTTTCTGCTGGATGGTGTTGTAAAGAACTGCTTAAAATACTTCAGTCCAACCCACTCACTTCCTAAGATTCCCTTTCTTGGGGAATATTTCTGGAATGCAACTATAATTCCACCCATCGGAATATAGGCAAAAACAAATGCATAGATCATCGGCAATGCAATAATTGCCCAGAACTGCCAATTATAGCTCTTTCCGAGCTTCTTTTTCTTTTTTGGTTTACTTATTTCTTTCAAGATCAGGTGACCTCCTTTTTTTGTTTTTTTCATGACAGCACTTTTATTCTGACTTTTCATTTATACGTCACGGCCAAAAGTCATTAGAAAAAGGCAGGTGGAAGTTCCACCTGCCTCCTCCACAGTCAGATCATCTGCCACAGTATATACACACCAGCTTATTCAGCCTTAAACTGTCTGTCATATGCTGCCTGATAGATATCGATCATAGTCTGAAGACCACATGCATCCAGTTCCTTCAGATAGGTATCCCAATCATCATCAAGGCTCTTTGTTCCAGTAATAAATGCAACCTTTGCACTATTGATATAATTCTTAACCTCAACCTGAATAGTCTGCAGCTCGGTAGACTCATCAGCTGTCATCTTAAGATCTGGCAATACATCAAGATCACCATTCTCTGGATTCTGTCCGTATGGCTCCTGCTTTTCCTTTGTTGCATCATACAGAAGTTTCTCAAGACCTGCACTTGTACCAGTATCTACATCCGGATCGGTTGCAGCGCCCAGACGATACTCAGCCGGTGCATAACGGATTACAAGATCCTGCCAGTCATGATTCTGTACCTCAGAAGAATACTGAGCCTCATCAGAGATCTTATACATAGCTGGCTCACCATTTAAGCCTACAGAACCATCGTTTGGTTCCCAAACCCAGTCTTTTCCTTCATCAGCACCAAACTGTGCGGAGATATCACCTTTCTCAGAGAAGAAGTAATCTACCCAGCGAAGAACTGCTGCCGGATTTGAACACTTGTCTGTAATAGAAAAGCTTCCTGTCTCAAGACCACTATATTTGAAGTATGGTGTAATGCGTGTTCCATCTGGTCCTTCCAGAGGAGAAATACACTGATACTGTCTGTAAACTTCATTGTTGGAATCAGAATCAATTCCATCGGAAATGGTTCCAAATGGAACGAACAGAACCGGAACATCTTCCTGATTCATGATTGTACGAAGCTGCTCTGCATCCTGTGTAAAGTTTCCATCATAAATTGCACCGATATCATACAGGCTCTTGATGTAGCGAAGACCCTCTCTCCACTCCTCGGTGGTAGCCGCACTAACTATCTCTCCGTCTGGAGTTAAAGCAAGCTTTCCATATTCACCGGAATCCAGTGTGAAGGAACCCATAAGCCATGCTACAAAATCAACATACCAGCCTGAGCTTGCACCGCCGATTGCGATCTTGTCAGGATATGTCTCTACGAACTTCTTACATACCTCATAGAACTCCTCAGTTGTCTGCGGAACTTCTACACCCATCTCCTCAAGATAATGTGTATTTACCCACATCTTACGAGCATACTGGCAATGATAACACTCATTCAGACCAGCAAGCTGATAGATATGTCCATCAGTTTCTCTCATCTGATCAAGATACTGGCCCATCTTCTCCATGTAGTTTGGCATATTTGCCTCAATCAGATCATCCAGCGGAATCAGGATGCCTTCCTCAACGCCCCACTTTGCTGCGTCTGGTGCATAGTGCATGATAACGTCTGGATAGGTATTTGTGTTGAACTCCATGTTCAGCTTCTCAGCACGGTCATCACGTGCAGCTGCCTCGAAGGTGAACTTGATGTTGGTCAGATCTTCCATATACTTTGTAAAGTCGTTTGTCTGGAAGTCTTCTACGTTTGGCATGTTGGTACGGAACATTGTGAACTCAAGCGGCTCCTCACTGATTGGATATGTACCTACTTCTGTAAGCTCAGATGCACCGCCGTCTTCTGCTGCAAATACAGATGCGGACGGGATTACCATTGCTGCTGCGCAGAGCATTGCTGCTGCCTTTGTGAACTTTCTCATTTGAAATTCCTCCCTTTTGATTTTTCTTCTCTCTTTTCATACCTTCCACCGCATATATGTCATCTCTCAGGTATGTTCTTAAAAAGTGCTTTTTTGTTACTTTTTACATTTTAACGTAGCTTTTGAATGATGCTACTTTTATTATAACCAATTATTTTTCACTTTGCAACATATTTTTCACATCTTTGACACATTTCTTTCACATTTTTATCACTTTTTTCAGCATCACTTCCCCAAAAGCAATGTAATCTATTCCCTTTTTTGTGTCCAAGTGATATACTAAGGTTAGTCTTTATTTCGACATTAAAACATATCTTATAAAGGAGATTACCTATGTTTCACTTTGGAAAAAAGAAAGCATCTGTGCCAGAACTAGTCCTTTCGGCTGAAAATATCGAGCTTTACCGTGGACCTCTTAGTGATATACCGCTTAGCGAAAAAATAATTCTTGCAACCTGCATGGACCTCTACAAAGACCCTCAGCCTTGCTATATTCATCGCGGTGCTGCCCGTCAATATCTAGTCGCAAAGCTGACCGATATGATCACAAATGGCACGCCTGATTTTGCTTTGCTTGAAGAATATACCGGCATTGAACCTATTGATCATGCAGAGCTTACAAAAGACTGACATAATACCTGCTGCCGGCGCTATTGTCTGCGGCAGGCATTAAGCTAGATTATTGCATAAGCATGAACACGGCAAATATAAAAAATACAATCGCAGTCACAAGCTTAATGGCTGGAAGCCATTCTAAAGTTTTATTTGACATATGAATTACATTTTTTGTCTTTTCGATTACTAATACAATCAAAAAGCTTGGTATGCACATCGCCGTTACATAAATAATAAATGCTGCATTTGTCTGAAGTTTCATTTCCTGCTGCATCTTCATCATGTAAAGAATAGCAGCTAAATATACTTGTCCCGTGCAGAAAAATTCTCCTGCTGAAATCACAATTCCTAAAACAACTGCTGCCGGAATCATCCACTTTGCATTTATTTTAGATGCCTTTTCAATGCGCTCATGATTCCATTTACGAAGCGCTGTAGGAAGCTGCATTCGTATTTTTCCGTACTGTTTTCGTTTTACATTGACAAAATCAATCAGATATAATATCGCAAGTATAAAAAATACTGCTGCAAAAATCCATGTAAATACATTACTGATACTCAAAAATATATCCTGCCCTATCGCCATGAAAAGTTTATATAATCCCATTCCCATCGCACAGTATGCTGTAAACTTTCCTGCAAGATAAGCACATCCCGTTTTTATAACAGAACGTCCTGACATTGCAATCGCTGCAAGCAGCATCAAAAGCATAGAAGCACCACATGGATTGACTCCGTTAATAAAGCCAGCTGCTGCAAGTCCTATATAAGTCTTAAAAGATGCCTGATCTTTATTTTCTTCCTTCCAGGAAGCATCATCTGACAGTATATTTTCCAGATTAAATCCAGTAAGCTCATCATCTTTCCACTTTTGTTCTAGTCCTTGTGTTACAGCCTTTGCTCCGCTTAAATAACCGCCACTAAAGAAAACAATCGGAACCTGCTGCTTATCTGATGCAACACCATAGATTGAAAACAACTTCTGCAGCAAAACTACATTATCTCCCTCTGCAATATTAAACTCATGTATTACAAGAGGCTTTTTTGTTGTCTGCTCATAAGTCATCTTTTTCAAAAGCGATTTTACTTCACTGCAGTCAGTACAGGAAACAGTAAAAAAATATAAAATAACAGAGTCTGTTCTTTTATCTTTAGAAACAGCTTCACGAAGCTGCTCTTTCCAGTCACTGCTTGATATCTGCATCTGGTTCTGACTTTCATTTTCTATCAGAGATGCAGCCTCTGTTTTTTCATCCGATTCAAGTGCCGCTTCACTAGAAACAAATTGCCCTGGCTTTGCAGCCTGCTTAAGTGTATCTTCAAGCTTTTCTTTAATCTCATCCAAGCCGCTAAGACAAACTAAAGCCTCTGAATCTTCTGAAATCATAATCAAAGCCGGCAGACTTACATCTGCTTCTTTTAACCCCAGCTCTTGCAGTCTCTTTTCAAGGCGATTCTTATCTTCCGCGCGAAATGTATTATAAACTGCAATCTCATATGGGTATTTTTGCTTAATTTGGCTTATTGTGTCCGACACAACTGCAAAGAAATCGTCCTCTGGGTGGCAGGAGGCACAGACGCTATACTGATAATACTCCATCTGCACCGTTAAATTATTTTTTTGTTCTGTATTCTGTGATGCCATACTTACGCCCCTATGTCCAAAGACACAGGTTAGAAATATGGCGCACAGAAAAATAGTCAACACACTTGAATATTTTTTTGCCATTTTCTGAAATGAACTGTAACGGATTTAATACAGCGGTCCATAGTTCTTGCATGCCGCATAATCAGCTGCCTGAACATCCTGCGTTCCAAAGCTTGCCCATGAATGCGGACGGAAAACCTTCTCCTTCTCCACATTATGCATTGTTACCGGAATGCGAAGCATACTTGCCAGTGTAATCAAATCTGCACCAACATGTCCGTATACTGTAACTCCGTGGTTTGCACCCCAGTTTGCCATTACGCTGTAAACATCGGTAAATGCGCCCTCACCTGTAAGTCTCGGGCAGAACCATGTAGTAGGCCATGTCGGATCGGTACGCTTATCAATCGGATTGTGAATCTCATCAGGCAGATCTGCTGTCCAGCCCTCTGCGATCTGAAGCACTGGGCCAACTCCGTCAATAATATTAAAACGAAGCATCGTTACAGGCATTTCAGCGTGGCACCTAAAATGGCTTGAATAGCCGCCGCCGCGGAAATATTCATAATCTGCTCTGCACCAGTCAGTTGCCTCAAGACAATTCTTGATATCCTCTTCCTTCATCTCCCAGAATGGCTTCATTACATGATTTCCATTCTCGTCAACACATGCGCCAGATCCATCAAGTGCTGTCGCACCAGAATTGATCAGATGGATAAATCCATTTGAAGCTACACCGTCTGGCTTATGTCCAGTTACTCGCTCACACGCCTCTGGACTCCAGTATGTACGCACATCATGGAAGCACGGTGCTGAACCAGAAATCAGATTTCCAAGAAGCATTGCAATTCCATTGCATGTATCATTTTCTGTTGCAAACGGAGTCGGTGCCTTTGGTCCATTCCAGTCAAATGTGGAAGCTAAAATTGCCTCTGTAAAGTCGGCATTTGGCAGCCAGTCTGTCCACTGTCTCTGTCCCTGGAAGCCACCGGCAACTGCATTTCGTCCCAGTGCCTCTTCATGCCATCCAAGCTCATCAAGACGCGGATTTCCATAAAGAATATCACGCATAATAAGAGTCATCTTTACAATAAATTCCCAGTCCTTATCAGGAGCAATTACCTTTGATTTTGTAATAACATCTGGGAAATTTTTACCTGCATTCTTATCAAAACCTTCTCTGCAGTTTTCCTTTACCCATGCAAGAGCTCTCTCATACTCTTCGTGATCATAAATTCCGATAGTGATACGGCGAAGAATCTCAACCTCATCAACCCACTCTGCACGAATGCCGAAATATTTCTGAAGTACATCTGCATCACAGAAGCTTCCTGCAATTCCCATAGTTACTGCACCGATATTAACATATGCTTTATTGCGCATCCAGCCTGCTGCAACTGCGCCTCGTGCGAAACGAAGAATTTTTTCTGCTACATCAGCAGGAATGGAAGTATCGTTTGCATCCTGAACATCATGTCCATAGATGGAAAATGCCGGCAGACCACGCTGTGCATGTGCTGCCAAAACTGCTGCCAAATAAACAGCACCTGGACGCTCTGTTCCATTGAATCCCCATACAGCCTTAATTGTGGTTGGATCCATATCAAATGTCTCTGTTCCATAGCACCAACATGGTGTTACAGATAATGTTGCCGTTACGTTCTGTGTAGAAAACTGCTCTGCAACACGTGCAGCCTCTGCACCGCCTCCAATTGTAGTACATCCAACTACGCACTGTACTGGTGTTCCATCAGGATATTTTAAATTCTCAGAGATCAGCTTTGCTGCGTTTTCTGCCATTGCCATAGTCTGAGCTTCAAGACTTTCACGTACACCACCCCAGCGTCCATCAATAACTGGGCGGATTCCAATCTTTGGATATAACATAAGTATCCTCTCTTTCTATTTATTTATATAGATCTCTATTTTATTCGATAAAATTTTAAATCTTTTTGTCTGCGCTTATTTATCGGTTGGTTCCCCTTCATCTTTGCGCTCAAACTTTTTATAGCCTGGATGCTTTCCTGTGATATGATAGTAGGAACGCAGATTGATCAGCTTATCGATATTCTTGCGGTCAATATCGTAGCTGCCGCCAAGCAAAATTGCATTAAGCGTAATCTTTGCCCACAGCTCAAGACTTTCCATTCTATAATAAGCAGTAATTACATCACTTCCAACGGCTAATGCACCATGATTTTCAAGAAGCATTACATCATGCTCGTTTAAATATGGCTCGATTGCGTCCGGCACCTCTGTTGTACTCGGTGTTCCATATGGTGTAAGCGGAACAGCTCCAATCGCAGCTACATCCTCGATCATGTTATACATATCCATCGGTCTGTGTGCAACTGCAAAACCAGTTGCTGTCGGCGGATGTGCATGTACAACTGCCCTTACATCGTCGCGTTTTTCGTAGCATCTCATATGCATCTTAATCTCACTTGACGGACGCAGTCCCGGTGCTCCCTCTAAAATGTTTCCTGATGCATCGATACGAAGCAGCTTATCTGGTGTGATAAAGCTCTTGCTCATTCCAGTTGGTGTTGCAAGAAATGTTCCGTCATCCAAACGTACACTTACATTTCCATCGTTTGCTGCAACCCAGCCCAACTGCCACATTTTGTGACACACATCACAAATTTGGTCTTTAATCTCGTCGATCTGCATTTTCATCCCTCCTATTTTCATTGATATCACTTCCCGTCAGACACATCTGGCGAGAATCTTTACAAACCTTCTATCCTGATTATACATTTCATTTTCGTTTATGTCATTGTTTATCATGATTATCTATTGGATTATATTGATATTTTGTTGTTTTTGCTGTATAATCATTTTGTTTTTGCTGTTATTTTTCCCAAGTTTGTCCAGGCAAACCTATATTTTCTAGTTTATGTTGATAAGTGCACAAAAATATTTAAGTATGTGCCCATTTATTTATGAAAGGATTTATATGAAATTTTTAGCTTCGCATGAGAACACAGCCAGAGGAACCTCTGGTTTTCCAATTGAATTGTACTATGTTGATAGAAGCCATCCCCGATATGAAATGCCCTTTCACTGGCACCTTGAACATGAGATTATGCTTGTGTTAAGCGGAAGCTTCTCTTTGTCAGTTGATGGAAAAACTAAGACCTTACATAAGGGTGATACTGCCATCATTTCTGCCGGAGCCGTCCACGGCGGTGTTCCCGATAACTGCATCTATGAGTGTCTCGTATTTGACACCAGCCGCTTTATGGAAAGCAGCAGCGCACTGCTTCACAGAAAATACTGCGACTTTTTTGATACTGATACGCTTATTTATCCTTTTTTTGAAAAGGGTACTTGCTGTAGTGAACTGATCTGCCAGATGTTTGAGGTAATGGATAAGCGTCAAACCGGCTACGAATTTTTTACGGTCGGACTTATGTGGCAGCTATTTGGTCAAATTCTGCATGATCACTCCTATACTGTCACTGATATGGCTGAGCGCAAAAATGCAAAGAGTACCGAACAAATTAAAACGGTACTAAATTATATTAGAAAAAATTATGCCTCACGCCTGACACTTGCTGATCTTGCTGATGTTTTAAATCTCTCTTCTGAACATTTCTGTCGATTGTTTCACTCAATTACAGGAAAATCTCCTATTGATTATTTAAATTATTACAGAATTGAATGTGCCTGTGAGCTTTTATCTTCTTCCCAAAAAAGTATCACAGAAGTCGCCTACTCATGTGGCTTTAATGATCTAAGTTACTTTAACCGCATCTTCAAACGGTACAAAAAGGTGACACCAGGTCATTACCAAAAGACTATGCTCTCCAAAAAAACAGAATAAAAAATTAACCCCATGAGCAAAATAATCACGTTTTTGCTCATGGAGTTCTGACTAACTATATTTACTTAAAGTTGTACACGCATCCCTCAAAAAGCTTTAAGCCTGTCTGTGTATTAGAAATTGTAAAGTAAAATGGATGATCCATGTTCATCTCAACTATATCATCCTCTGGTAAAAGTGCCATTGCTTCCATAAGCGCCATGGTTACTGCTGCTGCCTCAGTTCCGTTTTCATCATTTTTAATTGCTGTTTTATGGTAGATTGATCCGGCTGCCATCTCTTCATCTGTAAGTCTGTCATAAATACAGCCATCAAAAATTGCCTCTAGTCCAAGTTCTTTTAATATATCTTTTAATTCTTTTCCATATTCCATCTCAAACTTTGGCATTGAAAGAGAAACCTCGCGACTATCCCACTCTTGCTTATCTGCCTCAAGCCCAAGCTGATAGAGATAATCTTTTTCGCTCCATTTGTCAGTCACTACGCTGTCCTTTGGCAGATAAACTGTCATCTCACAGCCACCATGGTAAGGCAGACGAATCATCTGATACTCATCATTTTCTGCATATTCAAAATGATCCTGCTGATGCATCATATCCACAGATGTATCACCCTCTTTTCCATGGAAGATCTGTTTGTCTGTTAACTCTTTTTCAAATGCATTTACCCATGCAGCCTTAAAATAAACAGCATTTAAAAGTGTCATTCGAATACTCGGATCCATTGGTTCATCAAGAATTGATGGAATCAGCCCGTGCGTCTTCTCATTGACCCAATCATTGATTTCATTCATTGTTTCTGCTGACGATAAATCACAGCGCTTTAGTGATGCCTGATATGTATTTGAAAGTATATCCGCCAGATCGTCAAATGAAGATGACATCTTCATTTTCTCGTCCACATACATAGCATTTGCTGTTTCTAAAATTGACTTTGGAATGCTGTAATCATCACTTTCTACACTCACTACTTCCTCTGATGAATCTGATGACGCTTCATTTTCATCTTCTTCATCTTCCTGATTTTCCTGATTTGTTCCAAGAATCGCTGCCAGTTCTTCCTGCGCTGCTAAAATCTCACTCTCACTCATATTGTTTAAGTCAAGAAATTCTTTTAACTGCTCAATCTGTCCACCGCTTTCAGAGCAGTGACTAAGAAGCGTCAGTGCTGTTGCAATACTATAGGAAGAAATAAATACATTTTTATTTTCTGCCGTAAGCTTTTCCATTAACATTGATCCGATGCGGTTATCTGCCTGCACAATCGTATCGACATAATTTTGCTTTCCCTGATCCACAGGATATTCCTCATCCTCAAGCGTTGGAATTTCGATCAAATCATCATGAGAGCCTGCCGTTGTTTCTTCCACAGTCTCATTGCCCCATACAGGTGCGGCTGCCTGCATCACCTGTGAGCATGCCATCATCATTCCCATTGCAGCTGTCAGTCTCATTAAATTCTTTCTTCTCATATCATTATCCTGCCTTTCCTAATATGATGTACTCCTTTGATACCAGATTACTTTCACAAAATTTTATTTAAGACTTTTATTTCTTCACTCTTTAAGACGGAAAATTAGATGTAAGGTTACACATTCTGAAAAAAATTTTATCAATTAATCCACAACTGTGACTATGCCCATGCCGCAGATCGTATCTGCTGCTGCCTGCACGACTTTTCGCAGCGTATCAGCCTGCAAAGTATAGGAAACATTATTTTGTTCAAATGAAGCGAAAAAATAACTAGAACCTTCTTTTTTATAAAAGAATACATCTATCCCACCAATACTCGTAGCTGGCAATTCATTATGTGATGTCTCATCTTCACTGATCTGACTTTTTGTTTCTTTTCCCAATGTGATCGTTGAAACCGAAAGTGTATTTTTATCTTCAGGTTCCGCGTAAGCCTCTGCCTCCGCCAGTGTTTCACTTCCCTCGAGCGCTAAGATTTCCTTTTCATATTCGCTTTCTGTATACGCAGCCATCATCAGCGCGCCATCTGTTTGATCTTTTTTTGCCGTGATCTTTCTTCCCATAACTGTTCCTGCGGTGAAAATACAAATGCCCGCGGCTGCTGTAAGTGCTGTCCTCAAAAAAATCACTTTTCCATTTATTTTTTTCTGTTTTTCTTCTTTTAACTGTTCTAATCCAGCTTCTTCTATAAGGTCATCATCCACAAAGCGCAAGCTGTCTAACAAATCCTTTTCTGTCATATCCAAATGCCCTCACTTTCCAGATATTTTTTTAACCGCCCACGTATTCTATGCAGCCTCACCTTTGCACTGCTCTCACTTATCTGCATCTGCTGCGCCAGATCTTTTATGCTCACACCATACCAATAGCGTTTCATAAATAAAAGTCTGTCCTGCTTTGACTGTGTCCTCAAAAAAGCTGTTATATTCTGTCCGATCTGTTCCCCCTGCACCTTATCTTCATTGCGTGAATCTGGAATGCACTGCTGCATTTCATGCGTAAGCTCAACTACCAAAGCACTTCGCTTTTGCGCATTTTTATGATCTAGCACATCAAAACATAAAAAGCGGCATATCTTTGCAAGATACGCAAATAAAAACTGCGGTCTTGTCGGCGGTATAGAATTCCAGGTTCGAAGATAAGTATCATTGACACATTCCTGTGCATCTTCTCTGTTTTCCAAAATACCAAATGAGAGTCTGCCAAGCTTTTCCCCATAATGCGTCTGTGTCTCCTCTATTGCTTTTGGATCTCGTTTCCAATACAGCTCTATAATTTCATCATCCTTTGTCTGCAACCACTTACCTCCTAACTGATACCCAAAAAATGCACCCGTCATTTGACAGATGCATTTTCTTTTCTTACGCTTCTACACTGACAAGCTCAATTGTAAAGTTTAATTCCTTGCCTGCCATCTCATGGTTTGCATCAAAAGTAATAGTCTTATCATCTTTTGCAACAACCTTAACTGGGAATGGCTGACCAAACTGATTAGACAGATATACCTGCTGACCTGCCTCAAGTTCCTCTGAACCTGGAAGCTGTGCAATCTCAAGTGTAAAGATTGCAGCTGGATCCGGCATGCCGTATGCTTCCTCTGGCATCAGATGGATCTCAACAGACTCGCCAACTTCCATATTTGCCACAGCCTGATCAAAACCTTTGATCATCTGACCAACACCGCAGATAAACTCAAGCGGCTCACCGCGATCATAAGAGGAATCAAACTGTGTTCCGTCATTAAATGTTCCCTTATAATGAGTGCGGCACTTCTTTCCTACATTCTTGCCTTCCATGATTGGCTCTGGTGTTCCACAGCCGCCGTGGCATCCGCCGCAGCCGCCCTCGCAGCCAGACTCTTCACTCTCCTCACCATGACAGCAGTGACCGCCTTCTTCATGATGATGATCGCAATTTCCCTCACTGGTGCACTCAAGTGTTCCATTTACGTAGCTTTCGGCAGCCTCATTTACATCACCAGAAACTCCGGCACATACCTTGATTCCAGCCTCAGAAAGTGCTGCCTGTGCACCGCCTCCAATGCCGCCGCAGATTACAACATCAACTCCTGCATCAGCAAGAAAACCTGCTAACGCACTATGTCCTGCTCCATTTGAGCCAACTACCTCACTTGAAATGATCGCGCCATTCTCCACTTCAAAAATCTTAAAATTCTCTGTTTTTCCAAAATGCTGAAAAACAGATCCGTTATCATACGTTACTGCAATTTTCATTTTTAAATTCCTTCCCTGCAATTTTGAACCCTACTGTTTCTATTAAATCGCATATTGTATTGATTATACCCTGAGACTATCAGCTGCGTCAACCATTTCTTTTTTTGGATTTGCAACCCATTGCTATCAGGGGTTGTTTTTTGCTATAATGACAGTGCTGATTTTATTAAGAAATTCTTAGGCTTTTTGAAAAGTCTGCGATAAATGAAAGGAACATTATGAATGTTGTAATTGCAATTGACTCCTTTAAAGGAAGTCTCAGTTCATTAGAAGCCGGCGAGAGCGCTGCTAATGGCATAAAAAAGGTCTACCCTGATGCCACTACAGTGATTCGTCCACTCGCTGACGGAGGCGAGGGCACGGTTGATGCACTTGTCGCTGGCTGCGGCGGTAAAATGACAACTGTTTCTGTCACAGGACCACTAGGCGAGACTGTTTCATGCCAATATGGTATTGTCTCTGCTACTAAAACTGCCATAATTGAAATGGCTGTGGCTGCTGGTATTACACTTGTCCCACCGCAAAAGAAAAATCCGCTTCACACCACAACTTATGGTGTCGGTGAAATTATTGCTGATGCAGTTAAACGCGGCTGCAGGCACTTTTTGATTGGCATTGGAGGAAGCGCCACAAATGATGGCGGCATCGGTATGCTTCAGGCACTAGGCTTTGGAATGCTTGATGAGAATGGTAATCAGGTTGAATTTGGTGCTAAAGGACTTCGCCAGCTTAAATCAATCACAACTAACCATGTGCTGCCAGAGCTTTCAAAATGTACATTCCGTGTTGCCTGCGATGTCACAAATCCACTTTGCGGCTCTACTGGCTGCAGTGCTGTTTTTGGACCGCAAAAGGGAGCTGACTCTGAAATGATCAATATGATGGATCGCTGGCTAAAAGACTATGCATTACTCTCACGCAAATATTTTCCAGATGTAAATGAAAGTCTCTCCGGTGCAGGTGCTGCCGGCGGACTTGGCTTTGCTTTTTTAACATTTTTACATGCCACGCTTGAATCTGGTATTAAGATTGTTCTTGAGGAAACAAAGCTTCGCGACTATGTTCAAAATGCCGACATAGTTGTAACAGGAGAGGGCCGCCTTGATGGGCAGACTGTCATGGGAAAGGCGCCTATCGGTGTCGCAAAAATTGCAAAAGAATATGATAAACCTGTAATTGCCTTTTCCGGCTGTGTCACAAAAGATGCCATCGCCTGCAATGAGCACGGGATTGATGCATTCTTTCCAGTACTTCGAAGCGTTTCTACACTTGATGAAGCGATGTGCCGCACAAATGCAATGCAAAATATAGAGGATACTGCCGAGCAGGTATTTCGCCTGATACGAACATTCTCCCATTAAACATATTGCTTTCAAGAATTGCTGTATGCTGCAAATTATTCTGTATCAATAGCAAAAAAAAGAAGGATCTGTCGAATTGGCAAATCCTTCTTTTTTATTTCACATCTTTTATGTATTTATGCTAATGGCTTTCCTGTCAGCATCTCATAAGCCTGCAGATACTTCTCAATTGTCTTATCAACAATCTCCTGCGGCAGTGTCCAATCGTTGTCCGGGTTTGCCTTTAACCAATCACGAGCAAACTGCTTGTCAAAGGATGGCTGACCATGTCCTGGCTCATAGCCATCTGCCGGCCAGAAACGTGAGCTGTCCGGTGTAAGCATCTCATCACCGATAACGATATTTCCATTCTCATCCAGACCAAACTCAAACTTGGTATCTGCAATAATGATGCCCTTGCTCAGTGCGTAGTCTGCACACTTCTTATACAGTGCGATAGTGTAATCACGAAGCTTCTGTGCATACTCCTCGCCTTTTCCCGGAAAATACTTCTCCAGATGAACAATGCTCCGCTCATAAGAAATATTCTCATCATGATCACCGATCTCAGCCTTTGTAGATGGTGTATAAATTGGCTCAGGCAGCTTATCAGACTCCTTTAAGCCCTCTGGCAGCTCAATTCCGCATACCTTTCCAGTCTTCTGGTAACTTGCCCAGCCACTTCCAGTGATATATCCGCGCACAATACACTCCAGAGGAAGCATCTGCAATTTGCGGCACATCATACTGTTTCCATCAAACTTCTCCTGCTGGAAAAACTCCGGCATATCCTTAGTATCTACAGAAATCATGTGGTTAGGAAGAATATCCTGTGTCATATCGAACCAGAACTTGGACATCTGAGTCAGGACGGTTCCCTTTTTCGTTACCTCATTATGTAAGATCACATCAAAACAGCTGATACGGTCTGTGGCAACCATAATCAGGCTTTCGCCGTTGTCATAAATCTCACGAACTTTTCCTTCTTTGATCGGTTTTAATTCCTGCATGTTTTTCTCCTCATCTTCGCATGTGCGTCATTTTTTCAATGCAAAGTAAAAGTAACACCATCTACACGGCATTGTCAAGATGCTGCGAAATGAAAACCGAAAATTAAACTCATTTTTCCCTTGAAATCGCAATCTCTTTATGGTAAAATCTTTTTTGTTGCAGGAGTTTTACGCACATCAGCCGGCGTGGCGGAATGGCAGACGCGGCAGACTCAAAATCTGTTTATGGTGACATAGTACGGGTTCAAGTCCCGTCGCCGGCACGAAAACCCGAAGTTTTTATAACTTCGGGTTTTTTTCTATCGGATCAAAAAGTAGGTTCGATGTAACTAACTTTTTTTATTTCTGGAGGATAAACAAATGATAACACCCATCATCCTGTTTCTCGTCGGACTGGTTCTGCTGATTAAGGGCGGCGACTGGTTTGTGGACGGTGCAACAGGCATCGCTCACAAGTTCCATGTCCCGGATCTGTTAATCGGCGCAACTGTCGTTTCCATCGGCACTACCCTGCCGGAGGTCATGGTTTCCGCCACCTCTGCAGTCAACGGCCATGGTGAAATCGCCTACGGAAACGCCATCGGTTCCATCATCTGCAATACGGCGCTGATCGCGGCAATTTCCATCGCAGTCAAGCCGTCCCGCGTGGATAAAAAGACACTCACCATTCCGGTTATTTTCTTTTATGTATCCACCGCACTCTACCTGTTTACCGCCTACGTTACCAAGCGCTTCGATCGCGTAACCGGTGTGCTGCTTCTGCTGATTTTCGTCACATATATCGGCATTCAGGTCTATCAGGCGATGCACGGCAAGAACCCTGAGGCTGCAGCAGCGGACGCTGAGGTCGCTGAGGTCGCAGCGGCAGAGGCCGACACCGCTTCTAATTCGACCGGAAAGGATCTTCTTTTACTGGTCATCGGTGCTGCTTTTATCGCAATCGGCGCAAACCTGCTAGTTGATAATGGCATCATCATCGCCGGACTGTTGGGCGTTCCCGAATCCGTTATCGCCCTCACCTTTGTTGCTCTAGGCACCTCCCTGCCGGAGCTTGTTACCGCAATCACCTCTCTGCGCAAAGGACACGGTCTGTTATCCCTCGGCAACATCATCGGCGCAAACCTGTTTAACCTCGTTTTGGTAAGTGGTGTTTCGATCCTGTTATCTCCCTTCGATCTGCCTAACAGCAAGCAGATCGGCGCTTATAACGCATCCCTCGTTGTAGATATTCCTGTCATGCTCGGCGTTATGCTGATCCTAACGATTCCTCCGCTCATCAAAGGCAGGATGACACGCCTGCAGGGTATTATTCTGCTCGCTATTTACGCGGCATTCTGCATATTCCAGTTCGCACTGTAAAACAGGCTGCGCCGCTGGCGATCCCATTTTAGCAACAGATGAGATTGTCACCCTGCAGACAATATTTTTTCTCTGACATTTCATAAAAACGCCCGAACCGGTTCGGATCCTTTCATCCGTCCAGTTCGGGCATTTTTTCATTCTATTGCATGTTTCCTCAACTGTGCGTCCTTTCCCAGTCCGCATCAGGCTTTATTTTTCAAATTTCAGATTTTTATAAAAATCAAAGCAGTCAAACGTTGCGAAGTAATCCTTCGGTGTCTCTGCACGGCGGATCAGCTTTGCAGTGCCATCCTCCTGCAGTAAAATCTCCGCGCTGCGCAGACGTCCGTTGTAGTTATAGCCCATCGAAAAGCCGTGTGCGCCCGCATCATGAATGAACAGATAATCTCCCATATCAATCTTGGGAAGGTTTCTGTCGATTGCAAATTTGTCATTATTTTCGCAAAGGGAACCGGCCACATCATATATATGGTCGCAGGGCGCATTTTCCTTGCCCAGCACCGTGATATGATGATAAGCACCGTACATCGCGGGACGCATCAGGTTCGCCGCGCATGCATCCACGCCGATATATTCTTTGTAAATATGCTTCTCATGCACCGCCTTCGTTACCAGCGCACCGTAAGGTCCCATCATGAAACGTCCCATCTCGGTATAAATTGCGATATCTCCCATGCCTGCCGGAACCAGAACCTCTTCGTAAACCTTCCTGACGCCCTCGCCGATCGCCAGAATATCGTTTGGCTCCTGATCGGGACGATACGGAATGCCGACACCGCCAGACAGATTGATAAACGCAATATCCGCTCCGGTTTCCTTTTCCAGCTTCACAGCAAGCTCAAACAGCTGCTTTGCCAGCTGTGGATAATATTCGTTCGTCACCGTGTTGCTCGCCAGAAATGCGTGAATACCAAAGCGTTTTACTCCCTTGCTCTTTAAAATCCGATACGCTTCAAAAATCTGTTCCGTCGTCATACCGTATTTGGAATCCCCCGGATTGTCCATGATGCCGTTGCTCAACGTGAACACGCCGCCCGGATTATATCTGCAGCTCATCGTCTCCGGAAGCTTGCCCAGAATCTGCTCTACAAAATCGATATGCGTGATGTCATCCAGGTTGATAATCGCGCCCAGCTTCGCTGCCAGGGCATATTCCTCTTCAGGCGTATCGTTGGAGGAAAACATAATCTCCTCGCCCTTGGCGCCGATCGCATCACAGAGCATCAGTTCCGTTTCGGAGGAACAGTCACAGCCACAGCCGTATTCCCGTAAAATGTCAACCAAAAACGGGTTCGGGGTCGCTTTGATCGCAAAATATTCCCGAAATCCAGGGTTCCAGGAAAATGCCTCTTTTACTCTTTTCGCATTTTCGCGGATTCCTTTTTCATCGTAGAGATGAAACGGAGTCGGATACGTCTTTGCGATTTCTTCAATCTGTTCTTTGGTTACAAATGGTTTTTTGTTCATCGTTGCTCCTTTATCTGCCTCTCTTATCGGTTCTCAATCTGCCAGTCGATCGGTTCCACTCCATGTGCTTTTAAAAATTCATTGGTCTGGCTGAAATGCCTGCAGCCGAAAAATCCGCGATATGCAGACAAGGGACTCGGATGCGGCGCCTTCAAAATCAAATGCTGCGGATTCGTCAACATCGAAGCCTTCTGCTGCGCCGGACGTCCCCAGAGCAAAAAAACGATCGGACGGTCCTGCGCATTAACCGCTTCGATGACTGCATCCGTAAACTGCTCCCAGCCTCTTCCCTGATGGGAATTTGCCTGATGCGCCCGCACAGTCAACACGGTGTTCAACATCAGCACGCCCTGCTTCGCCCATTTTTCCAGATAACCGTTGTTTGGAATATAGCATCCCAGATCATCATGCAGCTCCTGATAAATATTGACAAGCGACGGCGGCACCTCCTCTCCCGGCTGCACAGAAAAGCAAAGCCCATGCGCCTGATGCTCGTTATGATAAGGGTCCTGTCCCAAAATCACGACCTTCACATCGCGAAGAGGCGTAAAATGAAATGCGTTGAAAATATCATCCGCCGGAGGATATACCACATGCGTCGCATATTCTTCTTTCACAAAAGAAAATAACTTCGCATAATACGGTTTTCGAAACTCATCCTTTAACGCCGGCAACCAGTCGTTGCTGATCATTGCCATCTTACCGCGACTCCTTCCTTCTGCAGGTATTCCTTGACCTGTCCGATTTCCAGCTCTTTATAGTGAAATAGGGAAGCCGCCAGCGCCGCATCTGCCATGCCGTCTGTCAGTGCCTCCTTGAAATGCTCCATCTTGCCTGCACCACCGGAAGCGATGACCGGAATCGACACGTTCTGTGCGATCGCCCGGGTCAGCGGAATATCATAGCCTGCCTTCGTTCCATCGCAGTCCATGCTCGTCAGCAAAATCTCCCCGGCTCCCAGCTCCTGCGCCTTTCTCGCCCATTCTACCGCGTCCAGACCGGTATCGATCCGTCCGCCGTTTTTATAAACCGTCCAGCCCTCTGCACCGTCTGTTCTGCGCCTTGCATCAATCGCAACGACAACGCACTGGCTTCCGAACTTTTCCGCCGCATCCGCGATCAGCTGCGGATTGGAAATCGCTGCTGAGTTGACAGAAATTTTATCCGCTCCTTCCCGCAGCAATGCCTTAAAATCCTCAACCGTGCGGATTCCGCCGCCGACCGTAAACGGGATAAACACCTGCTCAGCAACCCGTCTTACCATGTCCACGACCGTCGCCCGCGCATCCGAGGACGCTGTAATATCCAGGAAAACCAATTCGTCCGCACCCGCCTTATCATACGCCGCTGCGATCTCCACCGGATCTCCTGCATCCCTCAAATTGACAAAATTAACGCCCTTTACTACCCTGCCATTATGGACGTCCAGACAGGGAATGATCCGTTTTGTAAACATCCTCAGTTGCCCTCCCTGCCTAATCTCACAAAGTTCTCCAAAATTTTCAGCCCAGCCTCCGAACTTTTTTCCGGGTGGAACTGACAGGCGAACAGATTTCCTTTTTCCACAGAAGCATCGATGGAAACGCCATACTCGGTTCTCGCGGTGACAATATCCTCCTCCGCCTTCAGATAATAGGAATGCACGAAATACACATACGGCTCCCTGGAAAATCCTTCAAACAGCCGTCCTTTTTGCGGAAAGGAGAGGGAATTCCAGCCGATATGCGGAATTTTAAGCGGTCTTTTATCTTCTGCAACGCCGTCTGGAATCCGCAGGATTTTTCCCTTTAACAGACCGAGCCCCTCCACGCCAGGGCTTTCCTCGCTCGATTCAAATAACAGCTGCAAACCAAGGCAAATTCCAAGAAACGGAGTATTCTTGTCGACAATCTCAGAAATCACATCAATCAGACCATATTCTTTTAATTTCCCCATCGCATCCCCGAATGCCCCAACACCCGGAAGGATGACTTTTTCTGCTGCAAGCAGCTGTTTCGGGTCGCGCGTCAGTATCGTATCCTCGTGCAAATATGCCAGCGCCTTCTGGACACTTTTTACATTTCCTGCATCATAGTCGATAATTGCAATCATTTGGTTCCTCATTATTTATTAGAAATACTATTTTTCTTCCAGCAACAGCGTAACCGGATGCATCGGTACACTATATCCGCGCTCCTTAATCTCTTCCGTCATCTGATACAAATGGGAATGAACCCGGTACAGACAGGATTTTTGATTAAAATATGCAACCTTTTCAAACGGAAAACGGATCAGCTGCGGCAGCTCCATCCCAACGCCCAGCTCCAGAATCACCAAATTTCTGTTTAATGTCCCCTGCAGCCATTTGGTGTAAGTTTCCCAGCTGTCTGTCGGATACACTCCACTATCCGTTTCTTCCTCTCCCTCTTTGGCTGGCGTCAGAATTCGATTTTCTTTCAGTCCTGCCTGTTCCAACAAACCGTCCTTGCATAGAGAAATCACAAAATAATTTTTATCCTTCAAAAGATCTGCCAGAACTTCATATGCCTTCTGAACCTGTTCTTTTTCACAGCCGCCCGCTTTCTTTTGGCTTTTATGAAATGCGAGCAGCGCTGCCGCAGCGGGATCTGTCTGCGCGGTCTTGGCAAGCTCTGTAAAAAAAGGATCTTCCTGCGCTTCCTCTTTTACTGCAAACTCCGTTCCAATCCCGACAAGCACCATCTGCGCCTGTTCAATGGACTGTCTAATTTGTTCCAACATATCGTATCAACCTTTCTTAACTTCCTTTCGCCTGCAAATGCAGCCTGCAGACCGGAATCCAGAAACATTATATCAGACTTTAGTGTAGTAAACAACTACATTTCTCATGGGATATATTCGCCTGCGTCGGGTTGCGAAAGCGACATCCTTCCATTCCGACGCAGTGCGATCCTTACGGAGCGTTTTTGCATTCGCCGTCCGTTCACACGCGCCATTCGCAAACTCGCATCTTCGATGCTTTCCGCTGCTTCGCAGCTCCTTTTGCTCATGAAGCAGCGCTCCCTTCGTGGGACTACGCAGGCAGATTTTCGTGCAAGCACGAATCTGCCTGTTAGGTCCCACGGGTGAACTGGGATAACAAAAAACGTCTGTTGAGTTCTCAACAGACGTCCTTGTCATTATAGGTTCATACCTTCAAAACTGAACACTGAAATTCTCTTTCGTATCTTCTACATCCATTCCCAACCTGTCAGGATAAGCCCTCGACCGATTAGTATTTGTCAGCTCCATGCATTACTGCACTTCCACCTCAAACCTATCTACCTCATACTCTCTAAGGGGTCTTACTTATTGGGATAACTCATCTTGAGGGGGGCTTCACGCTTAGATGCCTTCAGCGTTTATCCCTGCCGGACTTGGCTACTCTGCCATGGCTCTGGTAGCCAACAGATACACCAGTGGTCCGTCCATCCCGGTCCTCTCGTACTAAGGACAGCTC
>OLPN01000621.1_pt1 | contig 35898 bp, 32 predicted proteins | sample 1672601 | NCBI WGS metagenome assembly OLPN01 (sample SAMEA3136704, study PRJEB25190) | human gut metagenome | reverse complement strand
TCTGAATCTCCCCTGAGAAAGTTGATTTTGGATGTAGCATAATCCTATTGACTATCATACCACGCTTAGAGCCATAGTGAAAGCTATGTTTATTTCTCATGCCGTTTTTTTGTTCCAGAAACAATATCTACTTTTCAAAGTTCACTGCCAGAGTTTCGCTGGCATGATCAATCAGAATTCCGAGAGATCATTCTATTATAAGAAAAACGAGACCTCCAAAGAAGTCTCGCTTTGTTTTGCAGTATATACCTGTAAGTAATAACTGTCAGCCATATAATTCTTTCCGAAGTTCCTTCGCCGCATCCAGGAAGCGCTGAACCGTCGGCGTAATATAACTCTCCTCCGCCGCCTTATTAAAGCTTCCCGCATCCGCCACCCGGATAAAGGTCTCCAGTTGTGGATTGTACATGTTCTATCACCCTTTTCCTGTCAATTTGCTCTGATTCTACCACAAAACAGAATCTTTTTCCATTCCCGATCGGCTTTATCCCATGATCCAGCCTATCAGTGTTGACATTACGATCATCACCACGGAAAACAGAAAGGAACTTACCGATATCAGAGTTGCTCTCTGTCCCGACGGAATCATCTCATTTAACAGCACATCCGTCCGAACTTCCAGGAAGTCATCGGACAGAGCGCCCACAAAACCGCCCAGGATCATGAGATAAGGTCTCCCTGTAAAAGTCATCCCAAAGGCAAACAGCACGCCTACTCCGCTTGCCAACAACATTCTGACATAAGAACTGCCGGAAAAATACTGCGATATTTTTGCGCCTGCTGCCGCACCGAGTCCCATCATAAACAGGGCCGGTCCCAGAAGCGCGCTGTCAAGTCCCGCAAGAGGAAGCTTCGCCTGCAGGAAAAATAATACCAGCGTCGATACCGCGCCAACCAGCGCGTTTGTAATCATGATCTTTCTTGCTCTTTTATTGTAGCGAAGAAAGGTCCAGCTTTCTTTTACGACCTCACAGAGCTGCTCCCTGCTGCTTTTGTTTTTTGTCTCCACATCTTCCATAACCTCCTGAAGGCTGCCCGCGATGAAAAGGGCAACAAGGCCAAACAGCAGATCCAGCATATAGGCCTTTCGATATCCCAGCCACAGCGCAAGCCCCGCACATAATGTAGCCGCAGATTGAGTGATACGATAGAACATCATTTCTGTTGATGAAAATCGATTATAAGCGCCTTCATTCCCATCTTTCTTAAGACTGTCATAAGCCAGAGCCTCCCTTGTTCCGGAGGCAAGATTATAGCTAAGGGCGCTGCAGCCGATGGCCAGTGCCACGGTTCCAAAACTGTCCGACAGGATCATGAGTCCCCCTGACAAAAGCATCATCACCTGACTGAGCACAAGGGTCCTTTTCCGCCCAAACACATCGGCCACCACGCCCGATGGCAACTCAAAACAGAAGCTCACAATATGAAAAATGCTTTCCAGCAGTCCGATTTCCAGAACAGAAAAACCTCTCAGCGCCAGAAGCGCCACCCAGGAGGAACCTGCCGGCAGAAAATATCCCACGGCCGTTAAAAGATACAACTTATGGATTTGTTTTTTCGACATAAAAAAATCTCCTTTTTAAAATATTCATAGGATATCTTAATCAGGAGATAGTGCTTCGCTTTTTATCCGTTTTTATAAACTGTTTACCTGAAAAAGAGCGCACTATCCCTGTAAACAGCTAAAACGTTACCTTTCATCAGATGAAGCGTCGTTGTTTTCCAGCTCATTGTGTGCTCCTTTCCTGTCTATTTGGTATTAGATTATCACAGAAATCTGCAAATTGCAAGAATTTCTTAAAGCGCGGTTCCTTTTTTCGGAACAAAGAATCCCTTCATATCTGTATGTTCCAGCTTCAACAGCGCAATTTTCCTGTCAATTCCCCCTGCATAGCCCGTCAGGCTGCCATTTGTCCCCACCACGCGATGGCAGGGAATGATGATGGAAATCTCGTTGTGGCCTACCGCCCCGCCTACGGCCTGGGCTGACATGGAAGAAGTGTTCTGCATGGCCGCCAGCCGTCCTGCAATCTCTCCATAGGTAGTCGTCTGCCCATAAGGAATCTCCAGCAAAAGCTTCCACACTGCCTGCCGGAACGGGGAGCCTGCTGGATGAAGCGGCGGTATAAAGTTCGGTTCTTTTCCTGAGAAATAGAGATCCAGCCATTTTTTTGCCTCAGCAAGAACTGGAGTTTCCTTGGGAATCTGCTCCCCCGTAAGCGTATGGGCAAAATACTTCTGCCCCTCAAACCACAGCCCCGTAAGCCCGATTTCATCCGCTGCCAGCAAAATACCGCCCAGGGGCGACTGGTATGTGCCTGTGTAGATCATATTTCTTCCCCTTCTTTCTCTTTTCTTTTCGTTTCGTATGCTATGATTATAGCGCAATTTACGCGGTCCGGTTATCACTTTATATCCAGATATCATTACAAAATCACACTTTTTCCCATTTTGAGTCCATTTTGCCTTATTGCATATTCTTCTGATCGGAAGTATGATAAATAAAAAGCCCGAATGAAAATTCTTCTCCGTAAGGCACCCATTTTCTGCTGTTCCTTTTGACTTTTCCAGGAATTTGTGCTACTATTAGTTAGTAACGTCTAACTTTTAAAACTCACAGGAAGGAGACTTTCTCTATGACACCTGAGAAATATAAACAGCTTTCCATCAAAGAATTTACCGCGGCAGCCAAAATCTACGACAGCAACCATGCCGGCATTTATGAAATGTGCAAGGACGACTACCCGCCCATTCTGGCAGAACTGGAGAAAGAACCGTTTCACGATGTCCTCGACTGCGGCTGCGGAACCGGACCGATGATCGAGCTGCTTCATGAAAAATACCCGGAGAAACACTATGTCGGTCTCGATCTGACTCCCGAAATGATCAACATCGCTCAGGCCAAAAAGCTTTCCAACACCGAATTTGTGGTGGGTGACAGCGAGAATCTCCCCTTCCCGGAATATTCCTTCGACGCGGTCATCTGCTCGAACAGCTTTCATCACTACCCCAACCCACAGGCTTTTTTCAACAGTGCTTACCGTATTCTCCGAAAAGGAGGTCGTCTCGTTCTGCGTGATTATACCTCCTCCGATCTCATGGTCTGGCTGATGAACCATCTGGAGATGCCTCTGGCAAATCTCTTCGGACACGGCGATGTACGAATCCGCAAACCCGCGGAATTTACCGCCATGGCTGAGAAGGCCGGCTTCACCGTGCTGACGATTGAGAAGCAGAAAGGCTTCCGCGCACATCTTGTTGCACGGAAATAACGTCTGTACCATCTGATTATTCTTGCAAATTTAGAAGAGCATCAGGAACAATTCATCGATGGCCAGCGGTGTTACAATGATGCCCGGCGCGATCGCATTCAGGCGCGCGCCGCGTTTGCCCCACTCGACGCACTGGACCATGACACGCTTCTCGTTACAGCGTTTTGCCAGCTGGTAGGCATTATTCTGCCTTTTCTGATGAAGATAAAGTCAGACTTTTCAATGTGTTCGGTGGAATCCCCTATTACAACAGACTGATTAGCGTCAAAAAGAGTGTTCGTGAAAATATAATTGACCTCATTGCCTCACCGGGCGCCCGTCTGGAAAATGAAGTATCTATGTACCTGAATTCGGAAATTTCAAAGATTACAAATGCAAATGAAGTATTTGAAGCACTTGCAAAGGGCTTTTCCAAATACAAGGAAATGGCGCCAAATTTCTGCACTTTTGCGACCATGAGCATATAAACGCTTCCTGAGATCAGCGCACAGAATGCGGGTAACACTACATTATTGAATCCCGGAAAAATAAGAACACTGCTGAATGTTGCGACCGCTACCAGCACGAAATAAAGCGCGGTAAAAACGCCGATGGAAATCAGATCAGGTACGGTTAATTTGTTGGTATTTTTCATAAAAACAGCCTCCTCTTAACTGCGCATTGGTTAGTATTTGCTAACTAATGTACAAAAAATAATGCTGCTCATATCTTTCAGCATCACTAAAAGATATGGCTGCATACTCCCTGCGCCATCCAGCGCAAAATAGTTTCATAATCCGGTCCCAGCTTTTCTCTGCTGTAAACGGTCATAATCAACGCCCGAAGAGAGGTAAATGCAAGTTCTTCGCTCACTGCCAGCGGACCAAACTGATTCAGAAATTTCCGAAACAGCTCTTTTTCCGCTTCCATCTGCGCCGTTTTCTTTTCCTCTGGAATGGCTGCCATAATTTCATGACTGTCTTTCATCCAGAACCGCCGGTAACGGCTGGTATGTACGCTGTCATAACAGTCAAGCAGCGTCCTGCACAGGGTCTCCTCTGCGCTCTGATCCTGTGAAGCCGTGAAATTTTCCATTGCAGAGGAAAACAGTTCCTCATGAAGAGAACGCAGAATTTCATAAAAAAGCAGTTCCTTTGCCGGATAAAACTTATAGAAAGCTCCTTTTGAAATCCCTGCTGCCTTTGTCAGTTCCTCTACTTTAATTGCATGATACGGTGTATCGATCACCATGTTTTTCGCCGCATCGTAAAGCTTCTTCCTGATTTCAGCCTGCTGTTCTTCTGTAAATGCAACTGGCATATCTTCCTCCTGTGACCAGATTACTTTTTCAGTCACAGAGAATATAACATACCTGGCGTTTCCTGTCAATTAGTTTTCACTAATTATTTTTCCCGCAATCTCCTTTGAAAAGCATGAACACATCGCGGAACTGAATGCTTTTTATGAACCTGCCGCTTCAGTCGGGGTATTCCTCTTCATTTTTCAGATGATGATCCCTTTCGTGTGATCCATCTCATGCTGGTACTGGGTATCATCGGCCACACGCTGAACATGTACTGCGACCGGATTCTGTCCATCTTTCCAAATGGAAAGCTGACTCTTGCAGATCTGAAAACCTTCGGAAAAGACGACAAGCTGGCGAAGATCATAGAAGGCGTATCCAAAAAAGTTCCGATGCGCTCCGCCATGGCTTCCATGCTGGTGTGGATTCTCCTGATTTAAGGCAAACTTTCAGGGGCTGCTTTTGAGGCAGCCCTTTTTCTCAGACGAGAGTCACTTTTCCCCGTCCCCAATGGTTCTTGTACTTCTCCAGTACCCTTTCGTAATTCCCCTCATAAATGAAGTAATAATCCAGCTGCTTTCCTTCCATATAAAGATAGGATCCGTACATCGGAATCGTGCAGGCGAGGGCCGTGCCCTCCGAGGCCAGGCCGATGCCATAGCCGTACTCCGATACCACCAGCGGCATGCGGAGCGCTTTCTGGCCGAAGCTGATATAGCGTGCCTTCTGGTTCATGGGCTCCAGCTTGCTGTCGAGGACGCCTTTGGCGTAGAGCTTCTCTTTCTTGGGCCAGTCAAAGTAGAGCCAGCCTTCTGCAACGGAGCTGTACTCCATCTGTCTCGGAAGGGCTGCTTTCTCGGCCAGCAGGCATTTTCCGGTCTTGTCAAGAAAAGTGAGAGCCCCCGTCTTCTTGTCGATCCGCACCGTGAGTTTCTCCGTCGTAAGCTCCGCCAGACCTTTTCCCTCTCTCGCCGACCACTTCACAGGACTTTCCGGCTGGTAATCCCAGTAGCCCGGTTCAAACTCTGCCCGGATGCCCTTCTGGAACTGTACCCGGATCAGGCCGTCCTCCAGAGGAATCAGATGAAGGATTCCATAATTGCTGATGACTTCCAGATATTTCTTCGTTTTCCGCAAAATCCGGACTGCCGTATCAATGCGGCTGTGGCCTTTCGGCCGTAAAACGCTGCTGTTTGGGATGCCGCCGAAGGGATAGGAAGAGGGATTGATGGGCGCTGTGGTCCGCACTTTGCTCTCCAGCGCCTTTCGCACCGGCACCTCCCGTTTCGGCGGCTGTCCGTTCTTCGGAAGGTTCAGTTTCGGAGGCGCGGGCTGCTCTCCCACAAAGCCCAGCTTCATCGGGCGGCTGTAGGAGGATAGAGCCTTCTCTTTTCCGGCCTCGGACACCTTCATGCCACCGGAGATCTCGACCTTTTCCTCCGTTCTGTGGGCCGCTTTCACCAGAAGGCCCCGCTCTTCTGCTGTAGAAACCTTCTCCGTTGCCGGATCAGCTGCCTTTTTCTCCACAGGGGCCGGCTTTTTCCGGAGTGCCTGAGACTCCTTGTGGACCTGATTTTCCAGCGAATGGAGCCTTTTCTCCTCGGAAACCTTCGTTCCGATGAGGTCTGTCAAATCCCCTGTATGGACCACCGCCAGCTCGTGGAGGGCACGGGTGGCCGCCACATAGAGAAGCTTCACATAGGCATCCTCGCTGGGATAGTGTTCCTCGGAAGGATGATAGAGAAGAACCGCGTCAAACTCCAGGCCTTTCGTGTACTCCACGGGCAGTACCATGACGCCGCTTCCAAACTCAGCCGTGGTGAGATCGCTGTTTACCAGTGTGATCTTTTCGCCAAGCCGGGCATCGACTTCCTTCGTCTCCTCCTCGTCCCGGCAGATCACAGCGATGGTCTCATGGCCCGCCTGCTGCCATTTCCAGATGAGTTCTACAGTCTTTTCCAGCATGGCTTTTTCATCCGCACAATCGCAGATTTCTACCGCGTTTCCGTGACGGATCACGGGTTCCACCGGGTAAATGGGAAAATTTCCATGGCGGAGGATCTCCGTCGCAAAATCCGAAATCTCCACGGTATTTCGGTAGCTCTTTTTCAGCAGGCCGAAGCTGTCAAAGGGGCCGGTGAGGATCAGCTCCTGAAGGTCCTTCCAGTCGTTGAGACCATAGCCAAAATGGATATTCTGGGAGACGTCGCCCATGATCGTGTAGGTGCAGCCCCTGAGACAGTAGGCCAGCACATCGTAGGCCATCATGCCGAAATCCTGGGCCTCGTCGATGATCACATGGCTGGCCTCCCGGATGCCGTCGTTCTCCTTGATCCGCTTATAGAGGTAAGCGAGCGCCGCCAGGTCGTAGAGGTCGAACTCATTTTCCGTGAAGGGAACCTTCTTCCCTTTCTCCTTCTGCACCTCCAGAAACTCCTGATACACCTCAAAAATGGATCCTTTCCACTCTTTTTTCCCGAAATGCCACCGGTACAGCCGCTGAAGCTCTTTTTTCTCCTCATCCGTGTAGGAGACAAATTTTCCGGTGAGCTCATTTTCCAGCCTTGCATGGAGCATCTCGTTGAGCATGTCAATTTTTCCTTGAACGGAAACCGTGGGGTTGTCTTTCCGGTAAGTGCGGATCACATTTTCATCCATGAGAAGCACGCCGTTTTTCTCGATCCGGATCTCCTCCGACGGGATTGTCCGCTCCTCGTACTCCTCGCAGAAAGCCTCAAGCTCATGGAACCAGTCGTAGCTTCCTTTCATCCAGGCTTCCTTATCTTTCGCATCCAGCGCTTTGATTCGATGAAAGCGCGGATCCCAGTCTTCATATAGAAAACGGACAAACAACTGCTCCATCGTCATCTGGGAAACGCCGTAGACGTCCAGATCCGGCAGAACGCTAGTGATGTAGTTCAGAAGAATCCGGTTGCTGCCGATGATGTAGAAATCCTCCGGACGAAATTTGTCCTCATAGTTGTAGAGAATGTAAGAGATCCGGTGCATGGCCACCGTGGTTTTTCCGGAACCGGCCACTCCCTGAACGATGATGTTCGTCTTCGGCGAGGTCCGGATGATCGCATTCTGTTCCTGCTGGATCGTGGCGATGATCTCTCCCAGCACCGCCTTTTTGCTCTTGGCCAGATACTTGGTGAGAAGCTCGTCGTTGGCCACCACATCCGAATCAAAGAAATCCTTCAGCTGGTCGTTTTGGATCTCATAGGTCCGTTTCCGTTTCAGGTCCACCTCGTAAGTCCCGTGATTTTTCACCTCATACTGACAGAGTCCCGTACTGTTCTCGTAATAAATGGATGCCACCGGAGCCCGCCAGTCAATGACAACAGGCTCTGAGTCTTTGTCAGAAATGCCTACCCGTCCCACATAGTAAGATTCTTCCTGAGGAAGCTTCTGATCACGGAAGTCGATCCTTCCGAAATAAGGCTTTTTCCTCGCCTTCTCACAGCGCACCAGATTCCGCTTCGTATCCTCAAGCTGTGCCTGAGTGTTGCGAAGGAGGGAAAGAGCCTCCTTATCCTTCGGTCCGTAGGTCTCCATGAGATCATAGACTTCTTCGGAAAGAGACCGGATCTGCTCCCTGGTGTGCTCCAGATTGCTCTGTGCGATGGTAAGAATGTCAGCCAGCTGTTTTTCTTCTTCCTCCCGGCTTAATCCCGGGATGGAACGAAAGGTCTTTTTTTCTTTCATTTTCTTCTCCTTTTTCGATAGATTCATCCCGATAAGGAATATCTTACCATCCCTTGCTGAAAAAGTATATACATAAACGTAACTATTCAGCTACATCTCGATGTGGCTTCTCGCCAAATAGATTTTCAATCAAAAGTGTTTATTCATGCGAGCATGACTCACACTTTTGACAGAAAATCTGCTTGGCTCTGAATAGTTACAAAAAGACACCGCAGTATGTTTTTCTACTGCGGTGTCCCTGTTTTTATCTGTCAAAACGAATTTTTACATAATCTTTGATGGCCTCCACACATTTTTCAAAGCCCAGCTTGCTGCTGTCCAGGCAGAGGTCATAGTTTCTTGCATCATTCCAGGTCCTTCCTGTGTAATAATGATAATAATCACCACGGAATCTATCGGTCTTCAGAATGAATTTTTCCATTTCTTTTTCAGAGGTGATCGATGAACGTTCCAGACTGCGGGCAATGCAGTAATCCATAGGTGCATGGACGAAGACACTGACCACATTCGGATAATCCTTCAATACAAAGTCAGCACAGCGTCCCACAAGAACACAGGATTCCTGCTCCGCCAGCTGCTTGATTACCTTCGCCTGATAGTTGAAGAGATTCTTGTCAGATACAAAATCATCACTCTCCGGCGGGATCAGATCTCCCTTGTAGACCTTCTTGGCCCAGCCGAAAAGTGTAGTCCCTTTCAGGCGCTCATCCGCCTGATTGAACAGCATCTCATTGATCCCGCTGTCGTCGGAAGCCATCCTAAGGATCTCTCTGCTGTAACAGTTGATCCCCTGATCCTTCGCGTACATCTCACCGATGGTCTTTCCACCGCTTCCATACTGTCTTGCAATGGTTACGATCACATTCTCCATAATGAAATCCCCCTTTTATTCACCCAGGTATGCCTTCTTGATGGACGGGTCGTTCATCAGTACATCTGCTGCTGCATCCAGCACGATTTTTCCTGTTTCCAGAACGTAGGCCCGATCTGCGATCGACAGAGCCTTTTTCGCATTCTGTTCCACCAGAAGTACCGTTGTGCCACTGGCACTTACCTCTTTTATTATATCAAAGATTTCGTTTACAAACAATGGAGAAAGTCCCATGGACGGCTCATCCATCAGAAGGATTTTCGGATGGGACATGAGTGCCCGGCCCATAGCGAGCATCTGCTGTTCGCCGCCGCTTAAGGTTCCTGCCACCTGATTTTTTCTCTCTCTCAGACGCGGGAAACGCTTGTAAACCATCTCCAGTGTCTTGGCGATCTCATCCTTATCTTTTCTCGTAAAAGCGCCCATGAGAAGGTTCTCGTAAACGCTCAGGTCCGCGAAAACTCTCCGCCCCTCGGGTACATGGGCCATTCCCAGGGTCACGATCTTGTGGGCGGGCATTTTCGTGATATCTTTTCCTTCAAATTCAATTTTACCGGACTTCGGCGCGATCAGGCCTGTAACCGTATGAAGGATCGTGGTCTTTCCGGCTCCGTTGGCTCCGATGAGGGCGATAACCTCACCTTCGTTTACCTCGAAGGAAACGCCCTTGATGGCCTGGATCACTCCGTAGTTTACCTTTAAATCCGTAACTTGCAACATTGCCATAGTTTCGCTCCTCCTTACTCGCCTAAGTATGCCTTAACCACCTTCGGGTCATTGAGCACCTCTGCGGGGGTTCCGTGGGCCAGCTCCGTACCGAAGTTCAGCACATACAGATACTCGCAGATACCGGACACCAGTTTCATGTCATGCTCGATCAGAAGGATCGTCACCTTGAACTCTTTTCGGATGAGCTCGATGGTCTCCATCAGTTCCTTCGTCTCGTTGGGGTTCATGCCTGCTGCCGGTTCGTCCAGAAGAAGCAGTTTCGGGTTCGTCGCCAGAGCCCGGGCAATCTCCAGCTTTCTCTGTTTTCCGTAGGGAAGGTTGGAGGCGTTCGTGTCCGCATAGGTATCCAGCTCGAAAATTTTCAGGATCTTTAAGGCCTCCTCATCCATCTCCTTTTCCTTTGAAAAATAGGAAGGCAGATGGAGAAAGCTTGTCGCCAGATTATATCTGATGCTGTTGTGAAGAGCCACTTTTACATTGTCCAGAACGCTCATCTGTGTAAAAAGACGAATGTTCTGGAAAGTCCGGGCCACGCCCTCCTGGCAGATCTCCGCCGGTTTCTTTCCCACCAGGCTTTTTCCATCGAGAAGAATCGTGCCGTCTGTCGGCCGGTACACACCGGTCAGCATGTTGAAGGCTGTGGTTTTTCCGGCTCCGTTGGGGCCGATGAGGCCCACCAGAGCGCCTTCGTTAATCGTCATATTCAGTCCGTCTACTGCCCGGAGTCCTCCAAAGGAGATTCCGAGGTTTTTCACTTCCAGTAAAACACCCATGGTTTATACCTCCTCCTTGGAAAGCTTCTCTGCCTGCTTGAGATTCCGTTTTTCTGTCAGATTGCGTTTAAAAGCAGAGTTGTTGAAGAGCATCATTGAGATCAGGGCGATGGCGTAGATCAGCATACGGTAGTCGGAAGCGCCACGCAGGAGCTCCGGAAGCAGAGTCAGGATCACAGCTGCGATGATGGAGCCCTTGATACTTCCCATTCCGCCTAAAACAACCATTACCAGGATCTCAATGGACGCATTATAATCAAAGTTTGCAGGCTTCAGGATACCTAAGTTTGCACCATAGATCCCCCCTGCCACCCCTGCCATAAACGCAGCAATTACAAACGCCAAGATTTTGTATCGGCTTACCGGGATACCGACAGCCTCTGCTGCTATATAATTGTCACGGATGGCGCAGACCGCACGGCCGTGACGGGAATTTACCAGATGTGACACCAGAAGGATGACAAGGAGCATCAGGATAAACACAAAGGTAAAATTCTTATAAGTGGCCACCAGAGGGATTTTGGAAAGACCTTTGGCTCCTCCGGTAATCTTCAGGCTGTTAAAAACGGATTTGATGATCTCACCAAAACCCAGAGTTACGATCGCCAGATAGTCACCTTTCAGACGAAGGACCGGAATACCAATGATGACTCCCAAAAGGGCTGCGGCTACTCCGCCAATAAAAACAGCCAGAAGCAGGCTCACCAGAACCGGCAGGATATCCTTCGTTGCAATCAGGAAAAGGCAGCCGGTGTAAGCGCCAATGGACATGAAAGCCGCATGTCCCAGACTCAGTTCACCCAGGAAACCAACAACCAGGCTTAAAGAAACAGACATCATGACATAAACGCAGACCGGAGTGATCAGTGACATCATCTGACGGCTTAAAACACCGCCCTTTACCAGTCCCATAACAGCTGCATAAACCACAAGGGCGATCAGTGCGTTGACGATAATTTTTTTGTCGATCTTCATTTTGGTCACCTACACTTTCTCGATCTTCATCTTGCCAAGAAGCCCGGAAGGCTTCACCAGCAACACGATTACCAGTACACTGAATACAATAGCATCCGAAAGCTGTGTGGAAATGTAAGCTTTTGCAAGGCTTTCAATGATCCCCAGGATCAATCCGCCAAGCATGGCTCCCGGAATACTTCCGATACCACCTAAAACAGCTGCCACGAAAGCTTTGATTCCGGGAAGAGCTCCCAGAGTAGGAAGCAAGGTCTCGTACTGGGCAATGAAAAGAACTCCTGCCACAGCCGCAAGAGCCGAACCAACAGCAAAGGTGATGGAGATCGTCTGATTGACATTTACGCCCATCAGTTCTGCTGCGCCTTTATCTTCTGATACCGCTCTCATGGCCCGGCCGGCCTTGGTCTTGTTGATAAAAAGCGTCAGCAGGATCATGGAAATGGTCGTCACGATCAGGGTCACGATCGTAAGCCCTGAAACATGTACGCCTCCGATCTTGATGGAGGGCACTTTAATAATAGAAGCAAAAGGAATCGGTGTGGCTTTAAAAATCAGAAGTGCCAGATTCTGTAAAAGATAGCTGACGCCAATGGCAGTGATCAGAACAGCCAGCGGCGGCGCCTGTCTCAAGGGTTTATAGGCTATTTTTTCGATGACGACTCCCAGCAGTGCACATACCAGTATGGTAATGATCACAGCCAGGATCGGATGCAGATGCAGAAGAGATACGCAGACATACAGCGTATATGCGCCAACCATAATAATATCACCATGGGCGAAGTTGATCATTTTGGCAATACCGTAAACCATTGTATAGCCAAGGGCGATCAGTGCGTAAATACTTCCTGTTCTCAATCCATTCAATAACTGTTCCAGAATTGCATTGATCAGACTCATTTTTCTCCACCTTTCTCTCTTTGAAAAACGGAAGGGAGACAGCCGATGCCGTCTCCCCTGCAAGTATCAGAATCTACTCTTGACCGCTTCTATTTACTCAACATATGTATACTGACCATCTTTTACGGTTACAAACTTAACATCTTTTACAGCTGCACCGCTTGCATCAAAGGTGATGGGATCACCGGTCAGACCGGATACAGAGATCTTGGTCATAGCGTCGATCATATCAGCACTCTCAATGCTGCCTGCTTCTTCCATAGCTGCCTTGAAAGCATAAACTCCATCGTAAGCATCTGCTGCGAACTGATCCGGAGTCTCACCATAGGCATCCTGGTAAGCTTTTACAAAGTTTACAACCTTCTCATCATCGACAGATGCACAGAACGGGCTGGTAAAGATGCATCCCTCTACGGTAGCCGGATCGGTAACGGTCTTCAGCACACCATCCCATCCGTCAGAACCAAGGAACGGAAGCTCCATGCCAAGTTCACTGGCCTGTTTAGTGATGTAAGTAATATCCTGATAGTAAGCCGGAACATAGATGGCTTCTGCATCGGTTCCCTTGATGCTGGTCAGCTGAGAGTTAAAATCAACGTCTCCTGTATTGAAGGACTCTGCATCTACAATCTCAGCGCCTTTTGCCTCAACCTCTGCGGTAAAAGCATCGTAAATACCGGTGCTGTACTCATCAGCTACATTGTAAAGCACTGCGATTTTCTTATATCCAAGAGTATCTACTGCATAATCTGCCATTGCAACACCCTGCTCCGGATCAGAGAAGCAGATACGGAATGCATTATCCGGCTCGATACAGCCCTCTGCGGAACCGGACGGGGTGATCTGAAGGATACCGTCCTGCTGGCTCAGCTGAGCTACTGCGATACAGGAGCCGCTGGTGGTACATCCCAGAAAACCATTGATTCCCTTATCCATCAGTGTATTGTATGCCTGAACAGCTTTATCTTCGGTTGCCTCATCGTCCTCAAAAGCAAGTTCAAATTTATAAGTATCCTCGCCAACCTGTGCTCCACCTGCATCGTTGATCTCCTGAATGGCGATCTCCGCTCCCTGTTTTACAGAGGCTCCATAAGAAGCTGCTGCTCCTGTCAGAGGACCGCTTCCACCAAGCAGAAAGATCTTCTCATCTGCGGACACTGCAAGGGGTGCTGCTACCAGAGATACCGCTGCGACTGCGCTCACAAATTTCATAAATTTTTTCATAAAAATCTCCTCCTTCTTCTGCGTCTCTTCTATTAAGTAGAATATCAACGCACTAAAATCTTGCTGTTAATCATACGCCCCGATTTTTTATTTGTCAACAACTTTCTGTAGCTTTCCAGCGTATTTTTGTCTTTCTGCGACGGATTTCCGGAAACTGTTTTCCTTTTTTCTCTTTCCGACTTTTGGGGGTATCTCTTTGAACGCTTTTATGATAGAATGATATCTGGATCTGATCTGCGTATGACTGTCAGGCAGGTTCTGTCTGCCTTCCGCATACGTTTTGATCCTGAAGAAAACAAAAACCTTACAGAAGAAAGGGGTTTTTTCATGAAAAATCTGATCGTTGGACAGTCCGGCGGCCCCACCGCCGTTATCAACAGCAGCCTTTACGGCGTGATCCAGGAGGGCCTTGCCCACAGCGAAGAAATTGGCCATGTTTACGGCATGATCAACGGCATTCAGGGCTTCCTGAAGGGAAAATATATGGATCTTGCGGAGCTGGATTCCCAGACCCTGACTGCGCTTCGTACCACTCCCGGCGCCTATCTCGGTTCCTGCCGCTATAAGCTTCCCGACTGGCGGGATGACGAGGCGGTGTACAAAAAGCTGTTCGCCATTCTGGAAAAGCTGAACATCGGTTACTTCTTCTATATCGGCGGCAACGACTCCATGGACACCGTGAGCAAACTCTCCCGGGCCGCCGAGATCCACAAAAGCAGCATCCGTTTCATCGGCGTTCCCAAGACCATTGACAATGACCTGATCCTCACAGACCACACACCCGGGTTCGGAAGCGCTGCCAAATATGTGGCCGCCTCCGTCTGTGAGATCGGCCTGGACGCTTCCGGCTACGAAGCCAAATCTGTCACCATCATTGAGATCATGGGCCGCCACGCCGGCTGGCTCACCGCCGCCGCCGCCCTTTCAAGGAAATTTGAGGGTGACAATCCCATTCTGATCTACCTTCCCGAGGTCGCTTTCGACCAGGAGGACTTTATCCGCCGCATCGAGAAGGCTTTTGAAACAAAAAACAGCCTCATCGTCTGTGTCTCTGAGGGCATCCATGACGCGGAGGGTAAATTTATCTGCGAATACACCGGTTCCGCCGGCACCGACACTTTCGGCCACAAGATGCTCACGGGTTGCGGAAAATATCTGGAAAACTTCGTGCGGGAACGCCTCGGAATCAAGGTCCGCTCCGTCGAGCTGAACCTCTGCCAGCGCTGCTCCATCTTCTCCCAGTCTCTCACTGACGCCAGAGAAGCAGCCCTCGCCGGAAGCTCCGCTGTGGAGGCCGCCCTCAAAGGGGAATCCGGAAAAATGGTCTCCTTCGTCCGTACCAGCGATGAGCCCTACGAACTCACCTGCAGCCTCGAGGATGTGAACAGTATCTGCAACCAGGAGAAAAAAGTTCCCCTGGAATGGATCACGAAGGACGGCACCGATGTCTCCGAAGAATTTCTCACCTATGCCCGCCCGCTGATTCAGGGAAACCCGGCGATCCCGATGAAGAACGGACTGCCGGATTATGCGTACCGCCGCTAACCATTATGTTTCTAACACAAAAAACTCCACGGATTTCTCGTCCGCGGAGTTTTTTACATGTTCTAAATCAATAAGCTTTTCCCCAGTAAACCATCTTCTTGGCGGGTTTGCCGCAGTAAACGCAGGTGTCAGCGATCTGCTCCTGATGGAAGGGCATGCAACGGCTGGTTACGCCGAACTCTTCCTTCATGGCATCCTCACACTCACGGCAGCCGCACCACATAGCTTTGATGAAACCAGGCTTGTTGTCAGCAAGATCTTTCATCTCTTCTTTGTTGTGAGCCTCATAGGTATGGCTGTCACGATGTTTCTTTGCTTTCTCGAAAAGGTCATGCTGGATGCTGGCCAGGATCTCTGGAAGTTTGGCAGCCAGCTCGTCGATGGCAACGGTAATCTTCTCTCTGGTATCTCTTCTTACGACAACAGCCTGACCGGCAGCGATATCCTTGGGTCCCAGCTCTACACGGACGGGGATACCTCTCATCTCCTGCTCGGAGAATTTCCAGCCCGGGCTCTTCTCGGAATCATCCATCTTTGCACGGATGCCGGCAGCCTTGAGAGCATCTCTCACCTCAGCAGCTTTGTCGAGAACGCCTTCTTTTTTCTGCTGAATCGGAATTACCATCACCTGCACGGGAGCTACCTTCGGAGGAAGCACCAGACCGCTGTTGTCGCCGTGTACCATGATGATCGCGCCGATCAGACGGGTGGTCATTCCCCAGGAAGTCTGGTAAACATATTTCAGCTTGTTGTCTTTGTCGGTGAACTGAATCTCGAAGGGTTTGGAGAAGTTGTCGCCGAAGTTGTGGCTGGTACCGGACTGAAGAGCTTTTCCGTCGTGCATCAGAGCCTCGATGGTGTAGGTTGCCTCTGCGCCGGAGAATTTCTCCTTCTCAGTTTTCTGTCCGCGGATAACGGGCATTGCCAGATACTCCTCACAGAAGTCTGCATAGAGGTTCAGCATCTGCTCGGTTCTTGCCTCAGCCTCTTCTGCAGTGGCATGTGCGGTATGGCCTTCCTGCCACAGGAACTCTCTGGAACGGAGGAAGGGACGGGTCGTCTTCTCCCAGCGGACAACGGAGCACCACTGGTTGTAAACCTTCGGAAGATCACGATAAGAATGAATGTCATTTTTATAGAAATCACAGAACAGGGTCTCAGAGGTTGGGCGCACGCAGAGACGCTCCTGGAGATCTTCCAGTCCGCCCTTTGTCACCCAAGCTACCTCGGGAGCAAAGCCTTCCACATGATCCTTCTCCTTCTGAAGCAGGCTCTCGGGAATGAACATCGGAAGATAAACATTCTCCACGCCAGCCTCTTTGAAACGGCGGTCCAGCTCATTGCGGATGTTCTCCCAGATGGCATAACCAGCCGGTTTGATGACCATGCAGCCTTTTACGCTGGTGTAATCGATCAGTTCTGCTTTTCTTACCACATCCGTATACCACTGGGCGAAATCTTCTTCCATGGATGTGATCGCTTCTACAAGTTTCTTGTCTTGTGCCATGTTTTTTCTCCTTTTTTATTCTTTAATTTAAATAGAAGCAAAACGCCGGAGGATTCTCGTCCCCCCATGCATCTTGCAAGGGACCGAAAATCACTCCGGCGGTACCACCCTTTTTAACAGCCCAAAGCTGTCCTCTCATTCATTCCGTTAACGCCGGTTCTACGCCGTGGTTGGCACGGGGCTCCGGGCCCGGTTCCAGATCCTTTTCTGCGGAAACCTCTCAGCCGGTGGGTCTCCTCTCTGAAGCAGCAGTCTCTCTGTACTATCTCCCTTCAACGCCAATCTATCTGCATTTTATGTCAAAAGCAATTTTTTGTCAACCCTTCAGATGGTAAACAACGGCTCCCCAGGGTGGAAGAACCAGTTTTTCCGGGCATTTTTCCGGAATCTCCGTCTCACAGTTGGTCAGGAAACGCTCTGTGACAACGAACGCCTCCGGGCAGTCAAACGTCTCTTCCTCACCGGAAAAGCTGCAGACCACCAGAAGTTTTTCTTTGCCAAGTGTCCGGGTGTAGGCATAAATCGTCTCTGACTCCGGCAGAAGAAGGTCGTAGGTTCCGTAGACCATGATCGGATTCTCTTTTCTCAGGCGGATCAGCTTCTGATAGTAATGGAAAACGGAAGCCGGATCGGCGAGCTCCTCCTTCGCATTGATCTCTTTATAATTGGGATTTACCATGATCCAGGGCGTTCCTGTGGTAAAGCCTCCATTTTCGGAATCATCCCACTGGAAGGGCGTTCTCGCGTTGTCGCGGCTCTTTTTCCGGAGGAAACGAAGCATCTCTTCCTCAGTGAAAACCTTCTGGTCCTTCACGAGATCCCGGTAAGCGTTGATGCTGTCCAGATCCCGGAAGTCAGAAACGGACTGGAAGGGCGCATTGGTCATGCCAAGCTCTTCTCCCTGATAAACGTAGGGTGTTCCCTGCATCATATGAAGACAGGTGGCCAGCATTTTCGCGGAGCGAACGCGATATCTGCCGTCGTCTGCGTAGCGGCTGACGGAACGGGGCTGATCGTGATTTTTCCAGAAAAGGCTGTTCCAGGCGATGCCCTCCAGTCCTTTTTCCCAGCGGGTCAGAACTTCCTTCATTTTTCGAAGATCCATCTTTTTGTCGGTCCACTTGTTCTCGCCGTCGGAGTCCACATCCATGTGCTCAAACTGGAAGACCATGTTGACCTCTCTTCCATCGCGGGAAGCATATTTTTTTGCCTCCTCCAGGGTTACTGCACAGCACTCGCCCACAGTGATCGTATCTGCCCGGTTCAGAACCTTCCGGCGCATCTCCTGGATATACTCATGAACGCGGGGACCGTTGGCACAGGCATTGTAGACGGCATAGCCGTTGAGTACCGGCCCCAGATCCGGCAGACCAGGCTCCTTGGAAAGCAGGCTCAGAACATCCATCCGGAAGCCATCCACGCCCTTGTCCAGCCACCAGTTCATCATCCGGAAAACTTCCTCCCGGACCTTCGGGTTCTCCCAGTTCAGATCCGGCTGTTTTTTAGAGAAGAGATGGAGGTAATACATCTGAGTCCTTTCGTCAAACTCCCAAGCACTTCCGGTAAAGCAGGAGCCCCAGTTATTGGGAAACTTGCCATCTTTGCCTTCCCGCCAGATGTAGTAATCACGGTAAGGATTGTCAACGGATTTCCGGCTCTCAACAAACCAGGGATGCTCGTCGGAAGTATGGTTTACCACCAGATCCATAACGAGGCGGAGGCCGTGGGCATGGGCAGAGGCCAGCATCTCATCAAAATCCTCCATCGTGCCAAATTCCTTCATGATGGCCTGATAATTGCTGATATCGTAGCCATTGTCATCGTTCGGCGACTCGTAAATCGGAGAAAGCCAGATCACGTCCACACCGAGCTCCTGAAGATAATCCATTTTTCAATGATGCCCCGGAGATCGCCAATGCCGTCTCCGTTGCTGTCCTTAAAGCTTCTGGGATAGATCTGATAAACCACGGCTTCCTTCCACTAGAGGCGCTCCGGCTTCATCAGCGTGACGGTACCGTCCTGATAGCGCTCCCCAAAGGTAAATTGATAGATCGCATCGAGCTTTTCATAGAGCCCGGGCTCGATATCGCCCGTGATCTCTTTTTCGGAAAGGTAGAGAAGCTTCAGGTTCACACCGTACTGACAGGTGTACATCGTCGTATCTTTGACACCGTTCTTATGATAAAAATCCATCCTTCTGGTCCGGATTTCCCGCTCTTCCTCATTGGCCGCGGAAGCGATATCCTCCACCTCCAGAATCCAGAACTCGGGATTTAACTTATGTAAAAGCTCCCGGATAAAGGTGCTTCCGATGCCCTGATCTCTTCCTCCCCTGCACACGGCAAAGAAATCCAGCAGGTAGACGGGATCGTCTTTTTCATGGATCAGAAAGGCGTAAGCGGTGAGTTTTTCCCCTTCAAAATTTCCAAAAGCGCAGTAACGGCCTTCCGCTTTCAGTCTCAAGATCAGGTCGATGGGCTTTAATTCCTCCGCCGGAAAATCTCCGGTCATTTCTTCCCGGTAGATCTTCTCGATCTCTCTGGCTTCTAATTCTCGGATCATCATAATACCTCCCTATAAAAACACCCCGCAGCGCTTTCGCCGCGGGGCATTTCTCATCTCTTTTACTCTGCTGCGGTTTCGCTCTCAGTCTCAGCAGCTGTTTCTGTCTCTGCTGCTGTCTCGGAAGCTGCCTCTGTCTCGGTCTCTGCCTCGGAAGCCGCTTCGGTCTCAGAAGTGCTCTCTGCCTCAGAAGAAGCCTCGGTCTCGTCCTCACCCTCTACTTTTACAGTAGTGTTCTCTTTCAGGAAATCGAGAGCCTTGTCCATGATCAGGCTTCTGCGGATCTCTGCCTCAGTGTAGTTGGCAAGAAGAGTCTCTTTGCTCTCTGCGCCGGTGCTCTCCATATATTTCTCAATGCCTGCCTCGTATTCCTCATCGCTGATCTCCATATTCTCGGACTCCGCAACGGCTTTCAGAAGGAGCTCCTGGATCATGCTCTGCTTGATGACTGCCGGGCACTGCTCGTCGAACTGTTCCTCAGTCATCTGGAGCTGATTGCTCAGGAAATCTGCCAGAGTCATATCTGCCTGCTCTGCAATCTGAGTGTAATAATTTTTCATCTGAGCGGTACGATAGTTTACTACTTCCTCGGGATAGCCGTTGATCGTGGAAGCGCTGTAGATCTGATTCAGAATGCCGTTGATCTTATCGGAATTCTGCTGGGTCTCCTTGTCAGCCTTCAGCTGCTCCTCCACGCCCTGACGATACTCGTCTACGGTGGTGTAGCTGGAGATCTCGGAAACGATGTCATCGGTCATCTCCGGTGTCTTTTTCACAAAGTTTACGGTGACTGCGAAAACGGCGTCTTTTCCGGCAACATCGGTATTCCGATAGTTCTCCGGAAAGGTTACGTTTACATTTACCTCTTTGCCGATGGCAGCTCCGATAAGTCCATCCTCGAAGCCCGGAATGAAGGTGCCGGAACCGATGGTCAGATCCACACCTTTATCGGTGCCGCCGTCAAACTCTACGCCGTCGATACTTCCCACATAGTCGATATTTACCACATCACCTTCTGCAACCTCGCCCTCTGTTACCTCAAGAAGCTTGTCGTTGGTGTTGCAGTCATCGTAATACTGCTGCTGAATGTCATCCTCAGTCACATCCAGAGAAGAAACAGTTACTTCCAGGCCTTTATACTGACCCAGGGTCACATAGTCAAGGGCCTTGTAATCCGGCTCATCGCCCAGAGCTTCGGTCTCAGCTGTGGTCTCAGCCTCGCTGGAAGCTTCTGTAGCTGCCTCAGTAGTGTCTTCTGCTGCTGCAGTTTCTGTCTCTGCTACGGTTTCTGTCTCGGTCTCAGAAGCGTAAGCTCCTGTATATCCGGTTGCTGTTACGCACAGGCCCAGTAGAAGGGCCATAATTACTTTCTTTTTCATTGGTTTAGTCCCCTTTTTCTTTTTTATGATCCATACCATTCCCGGGTGGGGATGGTTTTGGCATACATACATATTAGTCTGATAATACCTACGAAGTGCTCCGCTGCGAAGCAGCTCCCGCACCCTGGTATTATCACATCGGCGGCACCGGCGTCGGTCTGGCAGGATCAAAGACTGCCTTGGCATCGAAAAGATCCTCCACCATCTCCGGATTGTAATACATCCGGTAACCGTCCAGATTTCTGCGGCCCTGGCGCATGTACTGGCCGCCGTTGGTCACGTTGCTTCCGAACTGTACCCAGTACTGGGTAGAGTCCACGTTACAGTAAATATCGAAGCCCTGACTCTTCAGGTAGTTGAATTTCTCGTTGTCTGTGGTATAACCAGTCCAGTCGCCCAAGTCCGCGCCGAAAGCGAAAATGATCACATCAGTGCCGCCCACAAGAGGCGATACATAGTTGAGCCATTTTTCCGTATCGGTCTGGATACCCTCCAGGGATTTCTGTCCCACATTGATGTGACCCCAGGTGTGACTGGCAAATTCCCAGCCCGTGGCTTTCATGGCGTCCGCCACAGCTTTGGCATCCTCACATTCCTTGTTATAGGCTGCCTCGTCAAAATCCGGATGCTGCTCAAACCAGGCCTGCTGGAAGCTGTCCAGATTTTCTCTCGTCTTGTATGCGATATCGGTCCGGTAGCCCAAAATGCCGTTATATCCGGTCAGGGCAATGATGCCTTTGTGTCCGTGATAGGAAAAATCCGGATGTTCTTTTACAAAGGTATCAATCCAGGGAACCATATCGTAATCGCCGATCAGCACGTTGCCATCAGCATCGGTGTACTGGTTCTTCACCTCTCCGTTCTCGTCGATGAGAAGCTTGTCTGCCAGACCGTAACCGTCCTGATAGTGATAATAGCTCACATCATCCTGGGAAAGCACGAAGGCTTTCTTTCCTTCCGGAAGCAGGATCGTTCCCCTGGTCACGTTGCCGTTCTCATCCACATTGCACATATCGTGGAGACTCACCATCACATAGCCCTTGTCATACATGGACTGCATGATCTGGGTAAATTCGCTCATCGTTGTCATGACCTGATTGAGGCCGTCTGTCGTGGGATCTCCGGCTCCTTTTCCAAAAGCCCGGTTGGTATCCACGATCATCGAGTGGAAAAATACATGCGTCACCTGGTCGATAGGATATTCCACGAGGGCATTTTTCGCCATGGCATAATCGGTGACTGCCTGCTGCATTTCTGTATTTGATTCGTAATCCGGTGAAGACTTCAGAAGCTCCATGGCTCCGTCGTAATCGTACTGGGCGGCTTTAAGTTTGGCCTCCGCCATCACATCCACGGCTTCCGTCTCGGTCTCCGCGGCGCTTTCGGATTCGCTCTCTGCTGCTGTACTTTCCGTGCCGGGTACTGCCGCCGCTTCCGTGGCTTTGCCCTCCGGCGTGACTTTGTCTTTTTTCCCTCCCACAAGATCTCTGACCACAAAGACGCATAAGGCGGCCAGAATCACAAGGAGCAGCGCTACGATCGTTCTCCCGATCAGAACCTGACGTCTCCGCTTCTTCATCCGAAGCCGGGCGCGACGCTGTCTTTCGTTCTCGTCCATAGTTCGTTTCCTCCATACTGCGTAAGCTGACACCCATTCATTATATCATAATTTCTCCTAAATAGTAGCCCATTTTCCCCGATTCTATGCGTTTTAAGAAAAAATAAAGAATTATTGCACTTTCCCTGAAACGATGGTACAATAAGCTAATGTAATATTTTTAACAGGAGGGAAACTATGCATACCGTCTTAAATGTATTCCTGATCATTCTGACGATCGTAGTTGTCCTGCTGGCTGTTCTTTACTTTGTAGGAAGAAGACTGCAGAAGAAGCAGGCGGTACAGCAGGAACAGATGGAGGCTGCCAAGCAGACGGTTTCCATGCTGGTCATCGACAAGAAGAAGCTAAAGATGAAGGAAGCCGGACTTCCTCAGATGGTGCTTGACAGTACGCCGAAGATCATGAGAAGAACGAAACTTCCCATTGTCAAAGCAAAGGTCGGCCCCAGGATCATGACCTTCATCGCCGATGCCAAAGTTTTTGAGATGATCCCCGTGAAAAAGGAGGTCAAAGCCACCATCAGCGGTCTTTACATAACTGATGTAAAAGGCGTGCGCGGTACGGTTTTAGAGCCCCCGAAAGCCAAAGAGGGATTCTTCAAGCGCATGAAAAACAAAGTTACCGGCAAGGACAAGAAAGCAGAAACCGCTTCCGAATCCAAAGCTTCCGCACCGGCAGCAAAACAGACTGCCAGCAAAGCGCCGGCTCCGCAGAAACAGGCTGCCGCAAAAAATACAGGCAATGCTTCTAACGTAAAGAAATCAGGTTCCAAGAAAAAGAAGAAAAAGTAAAAAAAATCCATCTGCCTTAGTTTTTTCAGCAGATGGATTTTTTTATGCATTTTTCCGGGAGCGGATCGTGACCGCAATGCGGTTCTCCGCCGCGTGGGCGCCGTTCATTTCCAGCGCGTAATCGACTTCCAGCCGGATATTTTCCTCTGTCCGAAGAATCAGAAAACGGGAAACCAGCGTTCCCACCTCCAGGTCGCCGAAGGGCGTGCGGTAAAGGCTCCGGAGCTTTTTTCCCTTCTCAAAACTCATGGAGGATTCCACGGCTCCGTGCCGGATCACCGTAAGTTTCGTATCGCTGAACTTCAGGAGATTCCTGATTGTCTCCCCGCCGTCCTCCACGATCTCATCGTATTTTACAAAACTCAAACCGTCCCTCTCAAAGAACTGGCCCGGCAGCATCAGCTCCGTAGTGTCTGACTCCTGGCCCTCTGCGTACTGCAATCCTTTGATCCGGATCATCACATCTTTTGTCATTTAGTACTCCTCAATGGGGATTTCCTGCGTCGTATCAATATCATACGGAAGGATCGAATTGGCAAATTTATTGAATTTGTCCGCCGCGTCGCTGACATAGAAGCGGTGGCTCATCTCGCTAGGATCGGTCTCCGTGTCCGGATTGGAAAGATTTTCCCGCTCCAGAAGCTTCTTGAGATCCCGAGCAGTCTCATAGGCCGGATTAACCAGATTTACCTTGTCTCCCACAATTTTCTGCACTGTAGACCGGAGCAGCGGATAATGGGTACAGCCAAGAATCAGCGTGTCGATATCATACTGAAGCAGCTCCTCCAGATAACGCCTTGCGACCTCCATCGTGATGGGATCCTTGAGCCACCCCTCTTCCACCAGCGGAACAAAGAGGGGGCAGGCCTTGCTCACCACCTGCACATCCGGTTTCTGCCTGCGGATAAAGCTCGTATAAATGCCGGAATGGACCGTCGCCTCCGTACCGATGACGCCGATGCGGTCATTCACCGTGGTCTCACAGGCCACCCGGGCTCCGGGCTCCACCACACCGATGATGGGAATATCCAGTTCTTTCTTGATGGTTTCCAGCGCATAGGCACTGGCTGTATTGCAGGCGACCACGATGGCCTTGACCTCCTTGGACTGAAGGAAACGGACGATCTGCCTCGAATAGCGGGTCACCGTCTCCTTGGATTTGCTTCCGTAAGGAACTCTGGCCGTATCGCCAAAATATACAATCTCCTCGTTGGGAAGATTCCGCATGATCTCGCGGACCACGGTCAGTCCGCCAACGCCGGAATCAAACACACCGATGGGTGCTTCACACCTGTTTTTCATTTTCTTACCTCCTGAAAAGGAATCGTCTCATTGTACACCGGCTCCCCGGAAAATGCAAGCGCCATAGTTTACTGCGGAAGCTCTTCAATCAGCGGCGTGCCGTCGCTGAGTATCGCGTAAAGGACAGCCTTTTCTTCCTGGTAGACGGTCCTGCCGCTGGTTCCTTCCGTGATCTCCTCTTTGAGGCCTTTCTCTTCTTCCTCTGGAACCAGAACCTCCAGCGTCACGTCGGCCCCGTACTCGGAAGCGATCGTGGGGAGGCCTTTTTTCCCGAGGATGTACTGAATCTTTCCGATGCCGTTATAATCCGCAGCCATTTTCAAGAGGAAACCGCTTCGTTTTTCAATGACCTCCGAGGCTTCCAGCCCCACCTGGACAGATTTGGAATAAGCCCGCACAAGACCACCGGTACCGAGAAGGGTGCCGCCGAAATACCGGGTTACAACTACGGCCATGTTGTGGATATCTTCCCCCAGAAGTACATCCAGCATGGGACGGCCCGCGGTTCCCTGGGGCTCGCCGTCATCGCTGCAGCGCTGGATCTGCTGCCGGTCGCCGATGACAAAGGCGGAGCAGTTGTGGGTAGCATCCCAGTATTTTTTCTTCATCTCCGCGATGAAGGCCAGAGCCTCCTCCTCGGATTCCACCGGCCGGGTCGTGGCGATGAAGCGGGATTTTTTCTCGATGAGCTCCCCTTCCCCGCCTTTATATAAAATTTTCTGCGTTTTCATCTATTTCCTCCCATGCATAATCACCTTTTTTCTGGAAACAGTATATCAGACAAGAGAGTATATTTCAAATAGGGGTTTTGAAAAGGATTTACTTTTGGTATAATGAAGATGCCAGGGTCAAAAGTTCAAAAAGCTGTTCGTGCTTGCACGATAAAGCTTTTGAACTTGGAACCCGCCAAACATGAGGTGCAGAACATCCAGTGGATGTTCGTTTTGCACCGACCGAAGCGGAGCGTAGACAGTAGCGATTTACGCAGTAAATCAGCGGATTTCGAATGTTTGCAGGTGCTGTGCAGCGAAGCAATTCGTAGGCATATGAAGATAGCAACACATCCAAGGAGTATCATTCATGAATTTCAGCAAATGGAACTTACCTAATTTAAAAAAGACGGACCTCAACACCAAAGCCGGGCGGAAGCTGGCTTATACCTGCCTCAAAATCTTCCTGCTCCTGCTTCTCGTGGGCGCGGTCTTAGGAACGGCGGCAGGCTTCGGTGCCTTAAAAGGCCTCATCGCCACGGCGCCTGATATTTCCAACCTTTCCGTGACCCCCTCGGAGTCCGCCACCTACATCTATAACAGCGATGGTTCCGTCATGCAGAAGCTCTCCCTCGGCTCCTCCAACCGGACCATTGTCACGATCGACCAGATCCCGGAGGATCTCCAGCATGCCGTCGTAGCCATCGAAGACGAGCGTTTCTACCAGCACAAGGGCATTGACATCCGCGGCATTCTCCGCGCCGGCATTCACGGTCTTGCTTCCGGCCGCTTCGACGAGGGAGCCAGCACCATCACCCAGCAGCTTCTGAAAAACAGCGTCTTCACGGGCTGGATGAACGAATCCTCCCTGATCGACCGCTTCCGCCGGAAATTTCAGGAACAATACCTGGCCCTCCAGCTGGAGAAAAAGGTCAGCAAGGAGCAGATTCTGGAGGATTACCTCAACACCATCAACCTCGGCGCCGGCACCTACGGCGTTCAGGCCGCCTCCCGCCGTTACTTCGGAAAAAGCGTTTCCGAGCTGAATCTCTCCGAGTGCGCGGTGCTGGCCGGTATCACCCAGAACCCCACCCGCTATAACCCCATCACCCATCCGGAGGAAAATGCAGTGCGGCGTCAGACCGTTCTGGACTACATGCTGGAACAGGGCTACATCACCCAGGAAGCCTACGATGAGGCGGTGGCGGACGACGTTTACTCCCGAATTCAGGAGACGGATTCCCAGACTGAGGAGACTTCGATCTACACTTACTATGTGGACGCCATGATCGACCAGATCATCCAGGATCTCATGGAACAGAAGGGCTACACAGAACAGCAGGCCAATAAGATCCTGTTCACCAAGGGCCTGAAAATCTATTCCGTTCAGGATATGGCAATCCAGCAGATCTGTGACGAGGAATTTTCCAACCTTGCCAATTTCCCCTCTGGAACCCAGGTGGGCGTGGACTATGCCCTCAGCGTCCAGACCACGGAAGGCGAAACAATCCATTATGGAAACGACGATTTCCGCTCCTGGTATCGCCAGAACTTTGATTCTTCCTTTAATCTGATGTTCAACGATGAAGATTCCGCCCGCTCTGCCCTCGCTTCCTTTAAAGAGAGCAAGACAGCCAACGGCGAAACGATCCTGGGCGAACGGATTTCTCTGGCTCCACAGCCCCAGGCCTCCCTCGTCATCATGGATCAGGCCACCGGCTATGTGAAAGCCATCGTGGGCGGCCGCGGAACCAAAGAAGCGAGCCTTACCCTGAACCGGGCCACCGCCACCACCCGCCAGCCGGGTTCCACCTTCAAAATCATTACCACCTACGCTCCGGCTCTGGATTATGACAATATGACTCTTTCCAGCGTTTACTACAACGCGCCCTACACCTACCGGAACGGAGTCCCCGTCAACAACTGGGACAGCAACAACACCTACACCGGCTACACCACGATCCGCGAGGCCATCACGAACTCCATCAACATCGTGGCCGTCAAATGCCTGACGGAAATCACCCCGGCTATCGGTTTCCAGTATGCGGAGCGTTTCGGAATCTCCACCCTGGAAAACAGCGAGGCCCTGGATGTAAACCAGCCTCTGGCCCTGGGCGGCATCACAAACGGAGTCACAAACCTGGAGCTCACGGGCGCTTTTGCCGCCATCGCGAACCAGGGAGAATACATCAAGCCGAAGTTCTACTCCCACATTGAAAACGCCGACGGCGAAGTCCTCATCGACAACCGCACACCTGTCACCACGAAGGTCTTAAAGGAGGGAAATGCCTGGCTTCTGACCAGCGCCATGAAGGACGTCGTGACCAAAGGAACCGGAACGCTGATCTCTCTCGGCGATATGCCCGTGGCAGGAAAAACGGGAACCACTTCCGATTATAAAGATATCTGGTTCTCCGGCTACACGCCCTATTACACCTGCACAATCTGGGGCGGCTACGACAACAACGACGACCTTCCCACCGTGGACGGCGACACCTATCACACCTACCACAAGATCCTCTGGAACGCCATCATGAACCGGATTCATCAGAATCTCCCGGTGAAAGATTTCGAGCAGCCCGAGGACATCGTCACTGCAACGGTCTGCAAGAAGTCCGGCAAACTGGCCATCGAGGGCATCTGCGACCAGGATCCGAGAGGCAGCCAGGTTTACGAGGAGTATTTCATCCGGGGCACTGAACCCAAGAGTTCCTGCGACAAGCATGTGGCCCTCACGGTCTGCCAGGAAACCGGCCTTCTGGCCAGCTCCACCTGCACCCCCGTCACCCGGGTCTTCATCAAACAGCCCGAGGACAACTATGATACCACCGACGACACCAACTACGCGCCGCCCTCTCAGACCTGTCCCGGCCATAAACCGGCCACGATCCTGGACGGTCTGAAAGACAGCCAGACTCCTGATAGCACGACGGTCATTGATCCTGACAGCACTCAGACCCAGGATACGGAACGACGGGCCGAGGAAGACGGCGACACGCCTGTCACGATTCCCGGAGACGGGGATGTAAGCCTTGGACTCCCCTGAATGAAAAAAGACAGTTCCACCAGATATTTTTCATCTGCATGGAACTGTCTTTTTTACATCCGCAACTTTTTCCGAAACTCCCGTATCGTATCTTTCAAATCAAAAATAAACAACGCTGCCAGCACCAGGAAACTGATTCCGCCACAGATCACCGACGGATAAGTAAATTTCACCAGGCCGGTCCAGACCAGAAGAATCGGCACGCAGCCCGCCATTGCTGCCTGGATAAAATAAAACAGATATTCTTCCCTCTCCAGCCTCTGAACCTTCGCGATAAGCGGCACCGAACAGAGCACCGTCAGCGCGCCAATCGGAAACACAAAGTCCACCGACCAGCCCCGCCAGCCCGTGAAAATATCCCAGAGCACGGCGATGGCTGTCACCAGAAGCAGCTGCCACATCTCATTTTTCAGAAGATTCCGCCGCTTCCTGTAAGCCACAGTCACGATCAGCCAGGTGCAGAGACAGCCTGCTCCCGCGAACCAGAACCAGTTTAAAGTCTCCGCCGTCAGATAATTGATCATGCCGCAGAGCACGGCCGCCGCGATACAGAGGAATGTGAAAAGCTGGAACACTTTTTTATCTTCCTTTTTGTACTGCTCCTTGCAACCCGGAAAATCGTTCTTTTTCTCCCTGCAGGGGATCTCCTCTTTTTTCAGGATCTGCAGGAAATTCCGCTGGATGCTGTCGTCCGGGAGCTTCGAGGTGAAGCCCAGGACCATTTTTCCCTCGTAGGAACAGGAACAGAGCTGAAGGGAATCCGTGCTTGCGAAGATGCCAAACCGCTCGATATAATTCCGGTACTCCTCCGGGAATTTCAAAATACCGATATTGGAATAGACCGCCGTGATACAACGGCTGCCCAGATTTGCCCCTGCCATCAGGAAATACCGCTTGATCTCAAGGGGCACCATCCGCACAAGAAAATGCTTCTCAATCCGCACATAACCGTTCATGTGCATGGCGATCTTTTCCGGCGTAAGCTCCCGCTTAAACTGCTCCTTCACATCCGCCAGCACATCCTCAAAGGTTGTATCTTCCTGAAAAGCAAAGCTGATCTCGATCCAGCCGAAAAAGTTTGTCATGGACTGGGACGGAAAATAGTTTCTCAAATTTACCGGAATCATCAGGCCAATGGGCCGTTTCTGCTTATTTTTCGGGATCTCTTCGTGAATCGCGCAGAGCAGAACCGCCGTGAGATAGACCGTGATGGAGACACCTCTTGCCCTGGCTTTGGCGTGGAGCTCTTTTACCGGAAGCTCGGCCTCGAGGATGTGCATTTCCTCATGGACCACCTTTTCCCCTTTGAGCTTCACCGCCGCAGGCTTCTTCTCTTTATTTCTCGGAAGATCCGCGGAATAATACTGGGAAAAGCTGTCCTCCTCCTGATGCCCCGGCGTGATCTCCTCTACCGGCTCGATGCGGGGCAGCTTCGCCTCCGGATGGGCCAGAATCAGATAATTCTGCACGAGCTCCTCCAGAAAATACATGGCTCCGGTGCCGTCCGTCAGCGCATGATAGACCTCGAAATTGATCCGGTTCTCATGATAGCTGACCTCGAAAAGCAGGGATTTTTTGTCCGGAATATAGAGCCTGCTGCAGGGCGGCTTTTTCTCCTTTTTCACAACGGGGCGGATATCCCGGTGCTCCAGGTAGAACCAGAAAAGACCTTTCCGTAAAACCGCCTGAAAAAGCGGATATTTTTCCATTGTCTCTTCCAGCGCCTTCTGGAGGATTTCCTCATCCACCGCTTCCCTGAGCTCACAGTAAAAACGAAACACTCTCGTGTCGTCTTTTCCCGTGACCAGAGGAAAAGCCAGGGCCGCATTGTCCAGTTTTCTCCATTTTGAATAACCTGTTTCCACGCTTCTCACGCTTCTTTCTGCAAAAACGCATTCATATAAGTAAAGCTTTCCCGCACATGAAGGAACTGAATCCCCAGCGCGAAAAATCCATGGAGGGCATCCTTAATCCGGTGAATCTCCACCTGATTTCCTGCCTCTTTTAATTTCCGGCCAAAGTCCTCCCCCTCGTCCCGGAGTGGGTCAAACTCCGCCGTCAGGATCAGCGTGTCCGGAAGATTGGAAAGATCTTTTTCCAAAAGGGGCGCAAAGTAGGGATTTTCCCGGTCTTTCGGGCTGCTCTCATAGAGCTTCAAGTAGTCCTCCATCTTGACCGCCGTCAGAAGATAGTCCGTCCCGTTTTCCTTCACCGAAAGGTAAGGGGAGGCTTCCGTATAGCAGTTATTCAGGGCGGGATAAATCAGGATCTGCCGTTTCACGGTAAAATCGCCCCGGTTCCGGGCCATGATGGAGACAGCCGCCGCCAGATTTCCTCCAGCGCTGTCCCCCATGACCGTGATCTTTTTCGGAGAAGTTTTCAGAGAAAGCTTTCCTCCATAAAGGGCTTCCGCCGCCGCATAGCAGTCCAGAAGGGCCGTCGGAAACCGGTACTCCGGAGCCAGGCGGTATTCCACCGAGACCACGATCTGGCCGGTGGACTGGGCCATCCGGGCGCAGACCCGGTTGTAGGTATCAACGCTCTCCGTCACCCAGCCGCCCCCATGGAAAAAGAGAAGCACCGGATATTCCTGCTGCTCCTCCATTCCTTTTTTCATGGCTTCCTCACTCGGAAAATACAGGCGGATCGGGACCTCATAGTCCCCATTGTATACTTTTTCATCCAGTTTCTTTAAGAAAATCCGGATGGCGTCCAGTTTCTTGATATCCACCAGCCTTCTGGAGGATTCCACTTCGATATTGCCGTACGAAAGCGCGTGTAAAATTGCGTGCATGCTCCTTGAAATCATGTTTTTTCTGCCTCTCCTCTTTATCTGCCCTGTACTATAACACAGATCAACCGGCATTACAAGCCGGACTCCTCTCCCGCCAGTTTTCGCTCCCAACAAAAATATCCTGGCAGAACCATCTCTGATCTGCCAGGATACCATTATACTTACAATGCTTATTCCATGGTTCCGTCGTTGGTTGCTTCCGGAATCATTCCTTCATCGTAGCTCTCGTCATAGCTTTCCTGATCGTAATAATCTTCGCTGTAAGCTTCAGTCTCGCCCGGCTCTTCCTCCGTGTAGGTTCCGTCTTCCTCACCGGCATCTACACCGTAAATTTTCTTGAAAAAGGCCTCAGCCTCATCGCTGATGGTCTGGCGGAGAGTTCCGTCGATGCTGGTGAGCTTCTGATCTGCGTCAGTAACGATCAGATCTTTGATTTCCTGAGAGAGCATCTTTACTTCCGGTGCGCCGTACTCAGCGGTATCCAGCTCATCCATGGCCTTATCCTCTTCATCCAGGCCTTTGACCAGCATTTTCAGAAGGAACTTGTCAAACTTATCTTTCAGCTCTTTGGAGGTTTCCTCGTCTGCTTCCAGAGCAGTCACATCCATCTGGCTGATCTCTGCATACTCTTCTTTGTACTGGCCGTTCTCTGCTTCCACTCTGGATTCCTCAGTAGTCAGATCCAGCACTCTGTCCAGATACCAGTTGATCTCAGTGTAGATTACTTTCTTATCCTCGGTCAGATCGTCGATCGTGTACTCCGGCTCGGTGGACATCTCCGTTTCTGCAGGAGCTTCGGTCTCTGCGGGAGCCTCGGTCTCTACGGGAGCTTCGGTCTCTGCGGGAGCCTCGGTATCAAACTCCGGTATCTCGGAATCGGTGTCGCTGTAGCCGTCTGTCTCGACAAGCATCTCTGTCTCTGCCGGCATCTGTGCGTCGATTCCGTCGCTGCTGCCATCGGTGTAGGTCTCAGCGGGCATCTCAGTCTCAAGAACCTGCTCGGGAGCTTCGGTCTCTGTGGCCGGAGCATCGGTCTCTGTCTCCTGGGTAGAACCGGTGATGACATCATCACCAAAAGCATCGTCGTTGGTATTGTCGAGAATACTTACCTCTGTTTCTGTTTCTGCTGCTGCCTCAGACTCGGCATCCTGAGCAGCCTGCTGTGCGGCACTTTCCTCATCGTTGGATTCCTGGCCGTTCAGCTCATCTACCTGACTGGTCACTCCCACGTTCTCATCCACGCGCTCCAGAGTGTCCTTCATATCGTCGTAGTTGTAATCCTCCTGGGAAATCTTATCCAGAAGCTCTGTCACCATATCCAGCTGGTCCTGAGTCAGCTGTGCGTTGTTGTCGCTGGCTGCCTCGTTGACAATATTCTGAATTACCGTGATATCGGTGATATTCTGGGAGATAATCTCTGTCTTCGCCTCGTTGACGATAGCGGTGGCTTCCTTCTGGCCTACATTGTCAGCCAGCTGGCCGGTGATAACCAGCTCCTCTGTGGCAAGCTCTTTTTTCTGCGGGTTCAGGGTCTCTCCGCTAGCCTGCTCGTATGCCATAATGATTCCGGTCAGTGCGCCGGTTCCGGATACCCTGATCGGTGCAGCTGCGATAACGTCACAGTTTACAACGCCGGAAGTGGAAAGGGTGGTTGCGATCATGTTGCAGGTCACCCAGTCCAGGTTTGCTGTCTTTACCTGGATTCCGCCGGAAGATGTCGGAGAAACCAGTGCACAGCTGTATGTGTGGGTTCCGATCTGCTCCAGAGGAACATAAGATCCCAGATGATCTCTCTCGTCCTGGTTAGTGATCGTCAGGATATCCACCTGATCGGAGGTCACACCAAAATAGTTCATTACGATCTGTTTCTGCTGGTCAGTAAGATCAGCTCCAAGGGTTACTACCTTTCTGCTGTCTGCGCTCGCGCCCATGGAAATTCCCAGTGCCAGGCAAAGACCCAGAGCGGCTGCGCCGGTAAATTTTTTCTTCATCATAAAACCTCCTCGCTTGTTCTTTCCTAAACTTCGTTCCCTTATTTGGGAGACTACTCTTATTCTAGCAGATTTTCAGAAAAATGCCTATCTTTTTTATGAAAAAACCTGTCTTTTCTCTTAAGACCTGCTGTTTTTCCCCGTGTCCGCCTCTCTCGAACATTGACGTTTCCTTTTTTATTGATTACAATGGATATAATTACAGCCTTTTACGGCAGATGGGAGTCTTTTTCTGATGGCATCACAAACAAAAAACACCACTTCGATGACCGAGGGAACGATCTGGAAAAGCATCGTCGCTTTCGCCATTCCCCTCTTTCTCGGAAACCTTTTTCAGCAGCTTTATAACATGGCCGATTCCCTCATTGTGGGAAATTTTCTCGGGAGCAATGCCCTAGCCGCAGTCAGCTCTTCCGGCAACCTGATTTTTCTTCTGGTCGGTTTTTTCAACGGTATTGCCGTGGGTGCCGGAGTCGTGATCGCCCGGTATTTTGGCGCCCGTGAAAAGGAGTCGCTCCAGCGCTCGATCCATACCACCATCGCTTTCGGCCTGATCTGCGGCGTCGTTCTCTCTCTCGTCGGCGTGATCTTCGCTCCGAAAATTCTGATTCTCATGGGCACTCCGGATGAAGTGCTTCCAAATTCTATTTTGCAGGCTCGATCTTTTTCGTCATGTACAATATTTTCGTCGGAATCCTTCAGGCCGTCGGCGATTCCAGACATCCGCTCTACTACCTGATCATCTCCTCCATCACAAATGTGATTCTGGACCTGATCCTGGTCGCCGGTTTCCGCTTCGGCGTCGGCGCAGCGGCTCTCGCCACCACAATTTCCCAGGCATTGAGCGCCGCTCTCTGTCTCCGGCAGCTCTTAAGAAGCCCCGAGGAATATCGGGTTTCCCTGAAAAAAATCCGGCTGGACTTCTTCATGCTCCGGCAGATCATCTCCAACGGTCTTCCCGCCGGCCTTCAGAACTCCATCATTGCCCTGGCCAACGTGGTGGTTCAGTCCAACATCAACTCCTTTGGAAAAATGGCCATGGCCGGCTGCGGTTCCTACTCAAAAGTGGAGGGCTTCGCTTTTCTCCCCGTGACCTGCTTTGCCCTGTCCATGACCACCTTCACCAGCCAAAATATCGGTGCGAAGAAATATGACCGCGTGAAAAAAGGCGCCCGGTTCGGCGTCCTCTGTTCCATCACTCTGGCGGAGCTGGTGGGTGTCGTCATGTTCATCTTCGTTCCCTATATGATTTCCGCCTTCAACCGTACGCCGGAAGTCATCCAGTATGGAACCACCCAGGCCCGGACCGCCGCCCTCTTCTATTTCCTGCTGGCCTTCTCCCACTGTGCCGCCGGAATCCTCCGTGGTGCCGGGAAATCCATCGTCCCCATGATCGTCATGATGGTCTGCTGGTGCGTGATCCGCGTCACCTACATCACCGTCACCGTCCACTTCATTCACTCCATCCGGGTCGTCTTCTGGGCCTATCCCCTGACCTGGACCCTGAGCTCAATCGTGTTTCTGTTTTATCTCTTTAAGACAAACTGGCTGGGTGCGGAGGAATAATCATTTATTACACAAAAAAGTGTCTTCGACACTTCAACTCCCCTGCCCCTCAATCTTGAGGGGATAGGGGTTTCTTTTTTCTGTTTTTTCCTGCATAATAGCCTTATGAATATTTTACAAAGAATCTTTACTGACTACTATGAAGAAATCAAATGTACACTCCATCTCAGATCTTCTGAAACGGAAAACATTGATAAGATGATCAACTGTGGTGATCCATCTTTTGGCGGTGCCATGTATGGATGTCCGCACTGCGGCAAGCTTAAATTTGTTCCATTCCGTTGTCACAGTCGTTTCTGCCCTACCTGCGGAAACAAATATTCTATGGAACGTACTACTTCCATGTCCTTTAAGTTGATTAATGTCAAACACCGCCATTGTGTCTTTACGATTGATGAAAATCTTCGTGACTTTTTCCTGGAAAACCGTACTCTGCTCAACTACCTTTTCCACGCTGTTACCAGTGTCATTTCACATATGTTCTTCAAAATGAACAAGTCAAAAACTATACACCTGGTTTTATTATGGTTCTCCATACTTTTGGCAGGGATTTAAAATGGAATCCACATATTCATTGTCTCATATCCGAAGGTGGACACAGCGATGATGGGTTCTGGCGTCCAGTCCATCACTTCAATTACACTTATCTGCGTAATGCTTTCCGCACTGCACTGCTTGATGAAATGGAACGCAAGCTTGGATCATCTTTCAAAAAAGTAAAATCCCAGTGCTATACAAACCATAAAGATGGATTTTATGTTTATGCAAAACCAAACAAATGCAACCCGGAAACAGTCGCAAAATACATCGGACGTTATCTTGGGCGCCCAGTCATTGCCACATCCAGAATTGACAACTATGATGAGTATGCCGGCACCGTTACATTTCATTACAACCGTCATGAAGATGATAAATACATCCAGGAAACCATTCCCGCAATGGATTTCATCAAACGTCTGATCCGGCATATCCCGGAAAAGCACTTTAAAATGATCCGCTATGGCGGGCTTTATGCCCGGCACCGCAAAATAGATAAAAATCTTTACCTGGCAGTTTCAAAAGAAAAACGCCATGTATTTCGCAGTTTCAACAGATGGCGGACTGCTATCCTTTCTTCTTTTGAATATGATCCACTGAACTGTCCGGATTGTAAACATGAAATGCTCTTTCTGGAACTTTACTATAACCACAAACGCGTCTCCCTCGAAGAAATGTACGAGAAAGCAATGTCCCGATCTCGTAGAAAGCAGTCTTCTGCATAAATTTCATGGATTCTGTGATATAATCCTCTCAAAGGAGGAAAACACCATGAAACCAGATATCGAGAAACTGCGCAAAAAATACATGGATAACCC
>OLPN01000617.1_pt1 | contig 35995 bp, 51 predicted proteins | sample 1672601 | NCBI WGS metagenome assembly OLPN01 (sample SAMEA3136704, study PRJEB25190) | human gut metagenome | reverse complement strand
TAAAACTGGTAACAAGAAATATCCGTATTAATGGAATTCAGCATAAAGCCAGTGATATGTCAGAAGAAGAAATCAAATGTCTGCTCATCCAGAGACAGGATGAACTTCTTCTGAGCATGAACTATGAAAGAAAAGCCGCCGGTTAAGGCGGAGAAAGAAGGACAAGCATGCATAAATGAAGGGAGGCGAGAAAATTGGAGCGTAAGATGATCATATCTCTGCTGATCGGATACATAACCGCCCTGCTCCCGATCTGGGACTGGAACACAAGATTGGAACTCTTTGCCGGAACAATAGTGCTAAGTATCACGTGTCTGGCGATCCTGATCTGGCTGCAGGAGAAGAGAAAAGTAATTAAAAAAGCCCTCACGTCTGCAAACATGAGAGGCTTATAAAAAAAGAAAATAATTTGATTTACGAAAAGTATAAAACAAAACAAACGAAAAAGCAAGGAGAAAATGAAATGTTAAGAACAGATTTTAATGGCTACAAAGAATTTGAGAAAAAGTTGATGAATGCAAAAGGCATAGAACTTTTAAAGCTTTCTACAGAACGCACCCGGGTATGGGTAAATGAACTGCAGGAAATCGTAGGATTTATTCCAGCGGGAGACATAGTTTTTGTCGTAGCTGCATTAAACATGGTCGCAGAAGGAATAAAGAAAGAATATCCAGAAGCAGCACAAGCAGCAGAAGCACTGTTAAGCGGATTAAGATATACGGTTAAGTCAGAAATAATTAACGACAATATGACTGAAGCAGCAGGAAGAGAATTATACAAAGAATTCAAGAATAAATAAAAAGCCCATGCACGGGAATGCATGAGCCTGGCTTTCGCCACATGAGATAATTGCGATACAACAAGTATAACACTCATGCGGCGGAAAGTCAACTATCCGGCAGGGGAAGACCTGCTATATTTTTAACCTTTTTTCAGGGGCAGACAAGCCTCTTGAGAACTTGATTAAGGGTATTAGACTTACGACACCGAGGTGAGATATGAAGTGCGGATACATAAGGGATACATGGGACTGCGGGGACACCCTGGAAGTAGAAGAAAAGCATACGGGAAGGTATGGAGCTGCAGGACAGAAGAGAGAACAGAGGAAGGAACCCACCCCAGAAGACATTATGAGACAAAACCAGTGGAAGCGGGTGAGAGATCTTCGAAGATTGATTAAGTGGAACTTCACAACAGGAGACAGTTGGATTACTCTGACATACCGGAAAGATGAGAGACCGAGCTGGGGAGAGATGATAAAACACATGCAGAAATTTATCAGACAGCTCCAGACCAGATATCGAAAATATGGCTGGACTCTCAAATACATCTGGAGACCGCAGATCGGAAAGAAGGGAGCCATCCACATCCATATCCTCATAAGTGCCATGTCAAATGCCGAAACCAGAACAGAGAAGATAGTCAAAGACCTCTGGACTCATGGAAACCCGAACATGAAAGTAGTATACGACCTGAAAAATGGAGATCTGGCCGAATACATAGCCACGCCACTGCAGGAGTGGGAACCGGAAGAAGCAAAGAGTTTCCACCCTTCCAGGAATCTGATCAGAAAAGAGCCTGCGAGGGAAACAGTAAGAAGACGAAGCCTGATAGATAAACAGGGAAGAATCAGAGAGATAAAACCAAAGAAGGGATACTACGTAGATCCTAATTCCATTGAACAGGGCATAAATCCGGTAACCGGTTACGCGTACCGCCGGTACACCCTTGTAAAAATACAAAGAGAGGAGATGAAAACGTGAAAGTAGATATTTACATCGAAACCAGCAGCACCTATCAGGGAACCGCAGATAGAAAGTGCTCTTACGTCCTCTCAGTATCGATACGAAACGAAGAACGAACCCGTGAAGGATTTGGACATTTCGAAGGAACCTATCACCAGACAGTCCTGCTCACACTGGCAGAAGCCCTGGAACGCATGACAGTACCTTCGGAGATCTGTGTACATACCCGGGATGCATATGTAAGCAGCAGGATCTTGAAGTTGGAAGAACTGGCCGGATCCGGATGGAAAGACACCAGAGGAGAACCGATCAGGAATGCAGAAGAATGGAAGCGAGTATATGCGGCCGTCCATGCCCTTCCTGATGCACACCAATTGTCAGAAAAGACTGAGAAACACAGTTATTCCGGGTGGCTGCAGGAGGAGATGGAAAAGAGAAAAGATGAATGCAGAAGAACTATGGGGCAAAGGCTGGAGCCTGAGACCGGAACAGGATCAAAGAACAATGGAATGTCTGGGTACCATTATTAGATCAGGTACCCGATTCACATACTATAAAGACGAACAGGGAGGGATATGGTTTGAAGATGAACCAGTCAAAGGAAAACCAGAGTGGATGCAAAGAGCAGACAGAGAAAGAAGAAAACGTCATGGAATCTATCATGAATGAATTCTCAGAGTATATCTGCGATCATCTCTGTAAATATCCAGAACAGATTAAGGACCAGGAGAAGCTGGAAGAATATTGCACAGAGCATTGCGAACATGGGAGATTTCATTGCGCAGTACTGAATGAGTACAACGAAATAAACAATTTTGGAAAAACAGCAGCTTATCAGCTTATGAAAAAGTACAAAAATATTGTGCTTTGCGAAGAATGCATCTACAAAAGTCATGCAGAAGGACTGAATGTAGATTACTGCAGATCAGGAAATACAATGAGTAAATTCTTGGTGCCCGGAGATGGATGTAGCTGTGGAGAAAGAAAAGAATAGAGAAAAAGGGGAACGACTATGAGAACAATTGCAATCATCAATTTAAAAGGCGGGGTGGCAAAGACCACCTCAAGCATCAATATTGCTTACATTCTTTCTACAAAGGGCAAGAGAGTCCTTCTTGTAGATAACGACAAACAGGGAGACTGCTCGAGGGGGATGAACCGACGTACTCAGGAAGGAGCAGGAATAGACAAGATAATGGTTGACAAGAAACCGGATATGGCAAGCCTGATACAGAAAACAGATTATGAGAATTTAGATGTGATCACTGCGAATCTGAACCTTCTGACAGCAAACATGGAGGTAACGATGGACCGTGTAAGACCTCAGCAGACCAGACTAAAGAACGCCTTGCAACAGGTAAAAGATAATTATGATTACTGTGTGATCGATAATGCCCCGGACATCAATGTATCCGTTATTAATGCGCTGACGGCAGCAGATGATGTTCTGATCCCGGTAGAAGTCGACGACAACACAACAGAAGGCATGGATGAGCTTCTGGATCAGATCGATGAGATTAAATGCGAATTGAATCCTGATCTGGAGAATGTAAGGTGTTTTATCAGCAAGTACAACAAATACAACGAAGCGCATAGCCAGGGAGCGGAGATTATAAGGGAATGGTATCCGACGATGGAGACGGTGATCAGAAATTCTCTGGCAGTTGCAAAGAGTACATATGCCAGAACGCCGGTTGTGTTATATAGCAAGCGATCGGCGGCAGCAGAAGACTATCAGACACTTGTAGAGGAATATCTGCAGATGATAGGGAGGTAACAATGGGAAGAGAGAAATTTAGTGCGCTGGACATGCTGTCAAAGCGGTCCTTGCCGGAAAGAAAAGAGAAGCAGGCAATCATATACAAGGATCCTAGAGAACTGGTGCCGACTCAGGAGAATTTCTACACGACAAAAAATATCAGCAAACTCAAGGCGTCGATAAAGATCACAGGGTACCTGATGCAGCCAATTCTGATAGAGAATGTAGATGGAGAAGATAAAGTACTTGCCGGACATCGTAGAAGATTATGTTGCATAGAACTGATCGAAGAAGGAGACACCAGATTCGAGAAGGTTCCGTGCATGTATGCTGCGGAAATCAATGTTTCAGAGGACAAAGAACTGACACCAGAGCAGAGAGAAGCAATCACGCCATTCTTGAGACAATTTAAGGTAATTCAGGCAAACAATTACAGAGATAAAAACGACTGGGAAAGAATGCAGGAAGCTCTGGAGATGGAGAAGATTGTTAAGGGTCTGAAAGAGAAGGTTGGAATCACTGGAACAGTCAGAGAGAATTTGAAAGAACTCCTTGGAGTGTCAAACGCTCAGTTTGGCCGTTATAAGAACATTAGCAATCATCTGTCAGAGGAATTGATGGAAGAGTTTCAGGATGGAGAGATTAACATTTCTGTGGCAGATGCTGCAGCATCCCTGGAACCGGAACTGCAGAAGCTGGCATACGAGATGTACATGAAAAACAAAATCCTGACACTTCCGGATATCCAACTTCTGAAAGATCGGCAGGCGTTAAATGCAGACATTCCAGGGCAGATGACAATAGAACAGGCAACAAGGCAGCAGAAGCCTGCAGAAGACGAGACGCCGATTCCCGTAGAACTGCAGATAGAAAGATTCTTTGACAGCTTGAAAAAGAACACAACAGCCAGGATCCGCAATGGAGACAAGCTGATGGGAACAAAGATGATTAGTATGCTCTATTGCTATGTAAAGCACAGAAACGGGTACCTGAACTATCAGGGACATCCGGATAGGATCACATTCAACCCAGACAGCCCGGAAGAGAAAGAAATGACCTGGCAGGAGCTGACCGAAGAACTGATCAGGCGCTACTCCATAAAGAAACCGGTCAAAATGACCACAATTGATGCACCGGAAGCGGTAGTTACGCTTACGGAGTCGGCAGCAGTTAAAGCGTTTTGTGAAGCTTATCCAAAAAAACTGAAAACGATCATGAGGATATGCCGAAGATGCAAAGACAATGGAGAAGCTGCTAAGGCCGTACAAATGGATTTTGCACCAGGTGGATTTAGTTCATCAAGCGGGAGCAACGTAAATTATAGCTTTATGTCGTTCACAGCAGGACTTGAAATTGAAGTAAACAGTGAAAAAGTATCAATGAAATATGGCCGGCTGATTGTAGAAGCAAAGAATCTCTATGATCCATTTTCTCCAGAATTCGATATAGAGCCAAAGAAACCAGAAGTAAAAGATGATGGAGGACCGGCAAAATGTATCACAGGACAATCTGGATCTGGATTATGCGGAGCAGCTGCTTATTGTAGCCAGGAATACAACTGCTGTTCTCAGTGCCCGGACGACTGCAACAGCCGTTGCGGATGGATTCTGGAAAAGAGCTGCCAGTCGGCAGCAGAAACACCGGATGAAAAGCAGCAGGAAGACCATTCCGGTGATCTCGCCGAGATGGGGAGACATCTGAGAAATACAGATAAAATCCCGGATGCGTGGCCGGAAGATTTAAAAGATATTCCGGTGCCTACGAATGTGGAAATTATCGGGTATCTGTATGACGAAGAAAGAAAACTTAAAGAGTTCCTTGAAATCGAAAAAGAAGAGTCAGGATTACCATATATGACAATCCTGAAACAGCAACTGATTGTCGGAGGATTGAGAATTATTAAAAATCTTGTAGAAGATTGTCAGGAAGAACCAGAAGAATCAGAACAGCCACCTCTTACGATCATGAAAAACAATGATCAACGCAAGGAATGGCTAAGGAACTATAAGAGCTGGGGACTCTGGTACGAGGACAAGAACGTAGGAATTAAATACTACAAATACGATTTCGCGAACGGCGCCCGCCTGATCGTAGAAGAATTTGCTCCGGATCCATCAGAAAAAAGCCAGTGGTATACGCCAGGGGAACACCATTACATGCACCTTGTAGGAGGACCAAAGCCGGAATGCAAGAACGACAAAGGATGGAGCTACCATTCCAGATACAACAAATACCCAAACAGCGAAACAGAACTTGTGGAATTCTTGAAGGAGATTCAAAAATGAATTACAGAACAGAAAAAATAATAATTGACGACAACGGACAGAAATTCAAAGTGGGAGATACAGTAGGAGTAACTTTCAACAAAGCGTCTGGACATGAAGGCGGTGGATTTGGAAGTGCAACAATTGCAAAGATTACAGATACCGGATTTCAGTATAGCCAGGGAGGGAAAAAACCTAAGACAGTACAGCTCAAAAATATAAAAGAGATTTACAAATACAGATAAATGACCGATTCGGTCACTAAAAAAGGGTGCCCTAAAATTCACATAGATACATCCTTCCTGTGTGAGCCTGTCAGATCACAGGAAGGAGAAAGGAGAAACAAAATGCAGAAGAAGGAAAGGAAATTTAAAAGAATGAGCAGGAAGGAACAGATATGCGAAACCTGTAAAGAGAATGATAATGGTTTCTGCGATCGCATTGGACGCATGGTAGAAGATGACGACTGGTGCGCAAAATGGAAAACCAAAGAAGTTCCGGAATGGAAAGCAAGGATGATGAATACATTTCTGGCCGGACACTGAGAGGAGGGCGGAAATGATCCCATTTTTATACGATGTAACAGATAGATCAGGCAATCTGGTGATAGGCAATGCAACATTTGCAGAAATAGTGGAAGGTTTAAACTGCTCAAAAGCACAGGCGAACAATGCAAGGACCTCCAGAGATTTAATCTTCAGGAAGTACGAAATGCACAGAGTTGATCGGAAATTAAGCAGAGTGAAGGATATCGCATTGCTTCAGGAATTTGATACCGTCCGTCTCCACTTGCTGGGATATAAGAAAGGTGACAGGAAATGAATAAAAGACAGAAAAAGAAACTATTCCGAAAAATCGTAGGATGGAATCCTCCGGATCGTTTAATCTACACCAGCCTGGACTACCATGTTTTTATCGGTAAGCCCTGGGGAGGTCTGGCAGCCCTAAAGAAGCAGGAAGCCACCAGAACAGTAGAAGACTTTAACCGGAATATTCAGAACAGGAATTACCTGCTCAGAGAAGCAAGGAGGTATACCAGATGAAACAGGGAGGATTATTATTTCCTAAAGAATCCACCAGAAAAAACGGAAGAAGCACCACAAAAGTATCATAGACAGAGATGTAAAAGATCAGTGCTTCATCTGTGGCAAAACAGGTTATACAGAACGCCATCACATCTATGGCAGTGCAAACCGCAAATACTCCGAGCAATATGGCTTAACCGTATATCTTTGTCCGGAATGCCACAGAACATCAGATATAGCCGTACATAGAAACAAAGAAGTCCGAACAACCTTGCAACGGATCGGCCAGAGGACCTTTGAAAAGAAGTGCGGCAGCAGGGAAGAATTTGTAAGAATGTTTGGTAAGAATTATCTGGAGGATAAACTATGAATTACAGTAAAAGCAATATTCCGTTAATGAGACCGGGAGATATAAGAAGGACACTTAAAAGAACATTCAAGATCAAGCCAGGACGACAAATTGAATTAAAGAAAAGAATAAGAGATGACGATGGCTGTACCAAGATAGAACATCATACTGCTACGGTTATCAAGCTTTATCCTTACATAGTACAATTGCAACTGGAGACAGGACAATATATGTCACCTGGATATTCAACATTGTATTTAATACTCCACGGAGCTGAATAGGAGAGTATACAGAAAATGAGGAAACGTTTAAGACATTGGCTCTTTGAAGCCAGAGGAAAGAAATGCAGATGCTGTTGTTTATTCTGCCACTACTGGCACATATGCCAAAAAGATGCATAAAAAGAAGGAGGCCGGGAACTGACAATAGCTCCCGGCTAAAAGTATGAAAAAGAAAAAAGTTTTATTTGCAATTACTCTTTGCTCTGTACAGGTAATAATATACCCAGAAAATGTGAGCAATATGTGATACAGATTTGAAGAATTTGTGAAAGGGGAGCGATACCGATGGACAAGAATATTTTGAGCCAGTACATAGATGCCTGTGAACTGATCAGGGAGACAGAACAGGAGATTGAAAAGTTAAACAGGAGGAAGAAGGCAGTGATCCAGACAAATGTGTCCGGAAGCAATCCTGAATTTCCTTATAATCCAAAACATTTCAAGGTGCAGGGGACAACATTTTCTATTAAGGACGACAGCCAGCTGCGTTATCGACAGAAGGTACTGGAAGAGAGAAGAAAACAGGCAGAGCAGTTAAAGATAAAAGTAGAAGGGTGGCTAAACACAATCCCTCCAAGAATGCAGAGAATCATAAAATACAAGGTCTTTGAAGAACTGACCTGGCAGCAGGTAGCCGGAAAGATGGGAAGAAGAGCCACAGAAGAGAGTGTAAAAAAAGAATTTCAAAGATTTTTTAAAGAAAATTAAAATTTGTCCCGAATGTCCCAAATGTCCCGATTCAAAATGTTATAGTATAAACTGAACTCAGTGGAAGATCATACAGAGTTCTCCTTCCCTTGAATGACTGCCAGTACCCACCTGGTAGTTTACCAGAACATCTCACCGAGAGGGAGTGAGCGTGAGCCATGGAGCCGCAGGTTCGAATCCTGATGTTCTGCTTTTCTCCTATGGAGAAATTCAAACCACATACATTAAAAAAACGTCCTGTAGAAATATAGGGCGTTTTGTAGTATAATAATAAGAAAAAGTATGTGGGAGAAAAATAACATGAAACTTTCCGAATATGAATTTGGTTTTGCGGATGCAACGAAAGAATTAACTAGAATACCTAAAATATTTGAAAATGCATTTTGCGATCCGAGGAATATCATTGATAAATTATTAAATTCATATCAGTTTATATTAATAGGACGAAAGGGAGTCGGAAAATCTGCTTTTAGCTCCAAATTACAATCATTATCTAAAAATAATGATATGTTATTTACAGTACCAATGAATCTGAATGACTTTGAGTTTACGACTTTTGCTAAAACAAGTATTGACAGTGATGTTACAGGTACACAGAAATATAAGGCTTCTTGGGACTTTTTGCTTTTACTATCTATATATAAAATTATTTTTAATGAATTAGGTATTACGGAAATTGATGAAATAAATGATATTATATTTTTGTTGGATAAAATGGGATTTTCATTAGATTCTGGTTTTAAAGCAGACGTGACAAAATTATCAAAAGTAAAAGTTGGCATTTCTATAGTTAAATTTGATGCGGAATTTGAAAAAGAATTTAAAGTACAGCCACAGAATTATTTAGAAAGAATATCCGTAATGACTGAGAAAATGTTAAAAGTTTTATGCAATGTGGAATTAAATGGAAGACAGATATCGATTATCATAGACGGATTTGACGATATATTAAGATATAAGAAAAATAAAATAGAAATTGTAGCAAGCTTAATAAGAAGCGCTGATTATATAAATGACAAATTATTAGAAAATAATAAAAAAATAAAGATTTTACTTCTTATTAGGGAAGACCTAGTTTCTTTAGTATCAGATCCGGACTTAAATAAAATAATTCATGATGGAGCAATTACTATTAATTGGTCTAATCGGCTGGAAGATTTAAAAGAACTGGTTGATCTGAGGTTTGAATTATCGGGAATTGATAAAAACGAGGCACAGGCATGTTGGAAGAAAATTTTTCCAAGCAAAATAAAAAGTAAAGATTCATGGAATTATGTATTGGATCATACGTTATATAAGCCGAGAGACATTTTACAATTTTTAAAGTATTGCCAAACAGAATATCCAGATAATGAAACAATGTCATTATCTGAAACCCAAACAGTGCTGAAAAATTATTCTAATCAATATTTTATAGAAGAAATGAAGAACGAATTGTCTGGATTTATTTCAGATGAAATAATAATAGCGTTGCCATCAATCTTTAGAAGATTGGGAGGGAGAGAATTCAGTTTGGCAGAACTGAATAAGCTAACAAATGAACAAGTTACAGGAAAAGAAATCGGTATAGACGATACAAAAGTTTTATTGATGTATTTGTTTGATTCAGGATATATCGGGCAATTGGTGAGCGTAGGGAAAGGAATGAAAAAGAGATCAGTTATATTTAAATACAGAAACCCAACGGCTAGAATAGATTACTATCAAAAATTCATAACTCATCAAGGATTACATAAAGGCTTAGGGGTAAGACTATAAAAAGTGACTCCCCGGACAAACCGGACGGGAGCCACAGTTAGCTAACCTTTATATTTATATAATATATTATATAAGATTATGAAGTAATTGCAAGAGAAAAAATGTTAAAAAAGGTTAAGAATTTATAAAGTGGATTTTCTTGTTCAGGAATATTTAGTATATATTGAGAACATTTCCAATAGCATCCAGTAGACATAATTAAAAAATATAATATAATAATAGCAAATATATTATAAGGAGGACAATTATGTCGGAAAATGCAGAAATGTTTATTACATACATATGCATGCAAGTAAAAAAAGAAACGATCCTGAAAAAATAAGACCAGAAGAATTGGAGATAACACAAGAAGAATTGATTTTGGCTGGAGAGGAACTTAGAGAAATAGGGATGTTACCTAATTTTACGGCTACGAAAAGAAATAACTCAGGAATACGGATATGGTTTATTGGAAAAATAAGTCCGGATGCAATAAAACAAGTAGAAGAGCGAATGAAATAATAAGTTGAAGCAGTTCTGAAAAGAACTGCTTTTTCTATATTAAAAAATTAATATACTACGGACATTTAGCTCAGCAGGTCAGAGCAACCGGTTCATAACCGGTCGGTCCTAGGTTCGAACCCCAGAATGTCCATGAAAACATAATAATATTTTAATAAACTACTTGACATATCGTGCACCATATGATATTATATATACATAAGGAGGTGAGATACAGATGAGTAACAGAAACCGGAGAAAGCCGGAAAACAAAAAGTCCGAAATCGACTGGAAGAGCTGGACACTCGGAGCGATAACGGACTTAGTCATCGGAATCATCTTATTGATTCTCGATAAGCTATTAAATTAGCAGAGAGGGGCGAGAGCCCTTCTCTTACAAAGAATATAACATATTTACTCATCTGTGTAAAGCATGTTGTGGAAACTTGGAATTTTTTTCATTGCAATCGGTTTAATAAAACTTTGCTGTAGCGCTGTCCATGTATTAATGAAACGGAGGGATAACAATGCCGATAGGTAGCCCAAAGCCTCAGACAGTTGCAACTCGAAAATATGAAAAGAAAGCAGGATGGATGTCAAAGTCATACAAGATGAAGAAAGAAATTGTAGATGATTTTGCAAAAGCTTGTGAACTGGCAGGAGTCAGTCAGGCTGGTCAGTTAATGAAAATGATGCAGGAATTTACAGAACAAATTACGAATGAGCACTCGGAGTAATCCGGGTGCTTTTTCTATACATAAAATACCGCGGGATAAAGTAACGGTAACTTACAGGTCTCCTAAGCCTGGAACGGTGGTTCGAATCCATCTCCCGCTATTCATGGAGATATTAGAGATGTTAAAGAGTTGCAAATATTGCGGCAAAGTTCATGACAGCAGGTATGATTGTGGACACAAGCCGATACGGAGAAAGAAAATACGCACAACACAAAACAGTTTTCGAAGTACGCAGGCGTGGAAACAAAAGAGTCTGGAGATCAGAGAAAGAGATCATTATCTATGCCAGGTGTGCCTGCGGAATCTATACGGTACAATCAACAGGTATAATAACAGGCAGATAGAAGTACATCATATAGTGCCGCTGATTGAGGACTATGATCGGAGACTGGATAATGACAATCTGATATCTTTATGCACCATGCATCATGGAATGGCTGAAGATGCAGATATACCAAGAGAGGTGTTGACAGAGATCGCAAGACAGCAGGAGACTTCAGAGAGTCCCCCCGACCATTCAGACTGAAAAAAATCTGATTTTTCACGACCACGTATGCCCCGTAGATGCACAAAATATTCCCAGATCAGCATTTTGAAATTAAAAGGAAGGAGGGAGAAGGCAAGGCCTACACCATCAAAGACGGTTAGTATCATCCGGTCAGAAGGAAAATCTCACAGAACCAAGCGCGAACTCAGACAGAGAGAACAGGCAGAAAAAGCAGTGCTTACAGGGATTCCGTTGAAAGAAAGACCGGAAGTCAGAGAAAATGAGACAGCACACAAAGAATTTCTGAGATTGAAAAAACTGCTTGAAAAAATTGACAAATTCGATGATATGTACGGTGCTGTGATAAACAGATACTGCATTTTGTACGCAGAAACAAAAGAATTTGAAGAGAAAAAAGAACGGTTTTACAGACAACTCTGTGACCTGGAAGAGAACAAAGAAGAACTGCTTGAGACAGAACAAATGACATATGGAGAATTTTATAAAACAGAGATGTCAATGCAGAAGAACCTGATTGCTTTGGACAGACAGGTGCAGGCAAAGAGAAGGATGCTCTCCGATATCGAAAAAGAGAACATCATGACGATTGCTTCTTCTCTTAGATCAGTTCCGAAAACCGAAGCAAAGAAAAGTAATCCATTGAAAGAAGCGCTCGGAGGATGAAAGAAGGAAAAGCATATCATTATGCACAGTGGTGCCTGGAAGAAGGAGAGGGAAAAGTTCCCCTATATGTGAAGAAACAGGCAGAAAGCTGGATCCGTATCGCAGATGGAGATAATCCAGATGCCTATGTGGATGAAGGGGAATGCGAAAAAATTTGCAAGCTGCTAAAACTAATGATTCATCCGGATCTGCGATGCAGCATTTATGATGGACTAGAAGAGTATGCGTGGTTCATGACTATTGCGGGACTCTGCACGTTTTGTAAAAATGCAGAACGAAAAAGCAGATTCTACGTAACGATCTTACTTGAAATAGCAAGAAAGAATTTCAAAACATTCAATTCAGCGGTGATTTTCATCCTGCTGATGCTGACAGAGCCGGATTTCTCCAGATTCTTTTCGGTTGCACCGGATCTGGCGTTGTCGTCAGAGCTGAAGAATGCAATCCGAAAAATTATAAAGGTCAGTCCGGCACTCTATAACGAAGATGAACCGGCATTTAAACTCTTGCGAAGTCAGATTAAATGCCTGCTTAATGATAATGAGTACACTCCGCTGGCATACAGCCAGGACGGAATGGATGGTAAACTGGCAAATGCGTTTCTGGCTGACGAAGCTGGAGCCTTAGATGCATATCCAGTAGAAGCAATGCGCTCATCTCAGATCACACTTTTAAATAAACTTGGAATCATCATCAGTACCCAGTACCCAAATGATAACAATGTGATGCTGGACGAAATAGACATTGCAAAGAAAACACTTGACGGACTTTTAGAAGACCAGCGGTATTTTGCACTGCTATATGAGCCAGATGATGAGTTGAAACATGGAGACACATGGAAAACTGATGACCGGGTGATTTATCAGAGCAATCCGGTCGCAGTGGCGCATCCGTATATTTTTGAGGAGATCAGGAAGAAACGCTCACTTGCAATCCTGTATGAGAACAAGAGAGAGAATTATCTCTGTAAACACAATAACATTCTGTATAAGGGACTGGGAGTCGAAGGCTATATTGACATCCAGAAGGTAAAAATGTGTAGCGGAGATTTACCGGACAACTTCTGGAAGGGAAAACAGGTATGGTGTGGACTGGATCTGTCAATGACGAACGATAACACATCATTTGCCATGGTAACAGAACAGGACGGAACAATCTATGCAAAAGTCTGGGGGTTCGCTCCTTCAGATAGAATAGATGAAAAGTCAATGAAAGAAAAGGTAGATTATCGAGCATTGATCAGAAAAGGCGAATGCTTTGCCTGTGGAGATGAGGTTATTGACTATGGGTTTGTAGAACGTTTCATCATAGGACTGACGGAGAAATACGGAGTGGAAGTCATGCAGGTAGGATATGACAGATATAATGCAATATCGACCGTGCAGAAACTGGAACAGAATGAGATAGAGTGCGTTGAGATCAAACAGCATAGCTCGGTGCTGCATATGCCTACTAAACTGTTGAAAGAGCTGATCCTGAAAAAGAAATTCCAGTATGCTGCAAACAGGATGCTTGAAATCAATTTTCAGAATGCAAGATGCACAGAAGACACGAACAAAAATTTGTATGTGAACAAAAAGAAATCATCCGGAAAAGTGGACATGGTTGTATCGTTGATCAATGCCATGTACCTGTTACAGCAGGAACTGCTGTATGGCGAAGATGATTTTGTAGTTCAGACGTAATTGCGCCGGCGCAATCAGAGGAGATAACAAATGAACATATGGCCGTTTGGCAAAAGAAAACATGAAGTAAGGGCAGATACCATGGTGAATCCGTCAGAGCAGGTGGAATCAGACGCGCTTTTAAGTGCACTGCTCGGAAAGAATGTAATGACAAAGGAAAAAGCATTGGAAATTCCTGCGGTACAGGCATGCATTAATCTGATCGCAGGAACAATATCACTGCTTCCGGTCAATCTGTATCAGAAAGACAAGGAAGGAAATGTTCGGGAAGTCAGGGACAGAAGAACCTCTCTCCTGAATAATGATACAGGAGACACGCTGACAGCTTCACAATTTTGGAGAGCAATCATCGAAGATTACTATCTGGGGAAAGGCGGGTATGCTTATATCAACAAACCGGGAACGGAGGTTGAGAGCATTCACTACGTCGACGAGACTCATATTTCCATCATGAAGAATACAGATCCAATTTTTAAAGATTATGACATTCTGGTACAGGGAAAATCATACAGACCTTACCAGTTTTTTAAAATTCTAAGGAAAACGAAAGATGGTATGACTTCCAGAAGCGTCATGGACGATAATCAGCTGATTATCGGAGTATCATACAGCGAGCTGACATACGAACAGAGTCTGGTACAAAAGGGTGGAAACAAAAAAGGATTCTTGAAATCTCCGAAGAAATTAACAAGAGATGCAATGGACGCACTAAAAGCTGCTTTCAGAAAATTATACAGCAATGCAGAAGAAACAGTTGTGGTTTTGAATGAAGGAATGGAATTCCAGGAATCGTCCAACACATCTGTTGAAATGCAGTTGAATGAGAACAAGAAAACAAATTCAGCAGAAATTTGCAAGCTGTTTGGAATCCCTGACGGGATGATCAGCGGAAACCCAACTGAAAAAGACATAGACTGTTTCATCCGGACCTGCACCATCGTGATGAGCGATATAGAGTGCAGTCTGGACAGGGATCTGCTCCTGGAAGCAGAGAAAGAGACATATTACTGGTCGTTTGATACGAAAGAACTGACCAGAGGAAATATTAAGGAACGTTACGAGGCTTACAAGATCGGACTCGAAAAGAATTTCCTCCAGATTGATGAAGTCAGAGAAAAAGAAGACTTGGAACCGATCGGATTCAAGTGGATTACACTTGGGCTTGACAGCGTTCTCCTTAACCCGGAAACCGGGCAGGTTTATACACCGAACACCAATGCTGTACAGAATATGGATGTCATTCAAACGGGATTCATAGATTCCACAACAAAAGGAAAAGAACAAAATGAATAACAGGATGGAGGAAAGCAAAGGAAAGCAGAATTAAGAGCTGACGGGCTTCATATCTCTGGATATGTCAATGTACCCGGAAGAGAATCACGACCAGTGCTTACACCACGCGGGAAAGTGATCGAAGTGATTGAACAGAGGGCATTTGAGCGTGCAATAAACAGAGCGGCGGATATCAGGATGCTTCTGGATCATGACAGAGGACACGTCCTTGCAGATACTGCAGACGGGACATTGACCGTCAGGGAAGATGAAGTAGGGCTCAGAGCAGAATCTGTCGTAACCGACCCAACGGTTATCGACGGGGCGAAGAAAGGACTGCTGAAGGGATGGTCATTCAATATGAAGAACGTGGTGGATTCTATTGAAGACAGAGCTGATCAGCTACCTATTAGGCATGTGAAAGACTTCGACATGGATGAAATCACACTTGTTATGAATAAAATTCCGGTATATTCATCCACATCTGTGGAAGTGAGAGCTGGAACAGAGGAAGAGGTGGAAACCAGAGCAATGTGCATGGAAACTACATATACAGAGAACCTTCCACCGAAAAAGGAATATGATAATACAAAGTTTCAGGAAAGAATTAATAAATTGAAAAAATAGGAGGAAAAATAAGAGGAATAAATTTAAAAAACTTGCAGAACAGAGAACACAGTATGAGCAGCAGTTACAGCAGATCTTAGACAAAGCTGAGCAGGAAGAAAGAGCACTGAATGATGAAGAAATGCAGTCCTTTGATGACCTTGAAAAGAAAATTAAAGACATCGATGATACAATCGCTGCATTACAGAGAGCCAGGGACATTCTGAAAAAACCAGAAGAAACAGAAGGCCAGGAAGAAAAGGACAATAAAGAAACAGAAGACCAGGAAGAAAGAGCATTTGCGAACTACATCCGTGGTATTGTATCTGAGGAAAGAGCATCGAATCTGACATCCGGGGACAATGGAGCAGTGATTCCGGCATCTATTGCAAATAAAATCATCAAAAAGGTGTATGAAATCTGTCCAATTTATCAGCTGGCAACCAGATATGACGTAGGCGGTACACTGTCTATTCCTTACTACGATGAGGAAACTACAGCAATCACAATGGCATACGCTACAGAATTTAGCGAACTTGAATCCAATTCCGGAAAATTCAAATCTATTGAGCTGAAAGGATTCCTTGCAGGGGCACTGACAAAAGTATCCAAGTCTCTTGTTAATAATTCTCAGTTTGATATCACCAATTTTGTTGTGAACCAGATGGCTGAGAACATTGCAAGATGGATTGAGAATGAACTTCTGAATGGAACCACGGATAAAGTGGAAGGCGTATCTAAGGCGAAACAGGTTGTAACTGCGGCAGCAGGTACTGCAATCACAGGAGATGAGCTGATCGACCTGCAGGAAACTGTTCCGGATGTATTCCAACCATCTTGTATCTGGATCATGAACAAAGCCACCAGAACTGCGATCAGAAAGCTGAAGAATTCTGACGGTGATTATATTTTACAGAAGGATGCAACAGCAAAATGGGGCTATACTCTGTTCGGCAATGATGTGTTCTGTTCTGATAATATGCCGAAGATGGCGGCAGGGAAAACCGCAATCATATATGGAGACATGAGCGGCCTGGCTGTTAAGGTATCCGAAGACATGAACATTGAAGTCCTGAGAGAGAAGTTTGCAACAGAACATGCAATCGGCGTCGTTGGATGGCTGGAAATGGATTCCAAGATTGAAAATGAACAGAAGATTGCAGTTCTGAAGATGAAAGCAGCAGACTGAGAGGAATAACCGATGAAGATAGAAGCTATGGTCAGTTTCTGCGGAGTTCTGTCAATGTCAAAAGGAGAAATCAGAGATTACAGCGTTGAACCTGTAGTCTCTGATCTGATGGAAGCTGGTTATATCAGAGAAATTCCTGAAAAGACTGCGGAAAAGACAAAACCAGATTTGCAGAAAACAAGAACTACAAGAAAGACTGTGAAAAAATGAAAGTAAATGAGATCACTCCGGATATCGTTGCGGAACATTGCAGAGCAGACGACTACAGCGAGGAAGAACTCCAGAGGATTCTTGATGCATCAAAAGCTTACATAAGATCCTATACAGGACTGAATGATGAGGAAATCGACATGCATGAAGATCTTGCGATAGCGGCACTGGTCCTGTGCCAGGATATGTACGATAACAGATCTGTTTATGTCGACAAAAATACGACAAATAAAGTGGTTGAAACAATTCTTGGGATGCATTGCGTAAATCTGCTGTAGGAGGTGTCTGTAAGGATTAATGCCGGAGCATTAAATAAACGTATTTTGTTTCTTAGATTCGTGGTAAAAGAGGATGATATGGGACAGGACAGGGGAAACTGGGAACCATACAAAAAAGTATGGGCAACAGTAAAACCCTACAAATCTTCGGAATGTAACTTCATGGGGAAAATGAAACCGGAAGTATCACACCGGATATATGTAAGATTCAGAAAGGACGTCACTGCTGAAATGAGAATTCTTTATCATGGTCGAATGTTTCAGATTGCAGGACCACCAATCGATCTTGATGAGAAACATGAACTTCTTGAGATCCAGTGCGAGGAGGTGTTTGAGAATGCAGAGTATCAGCTTTGAATTCGACGCCTCCGAACTGGAAAGAGCACTCGAAACAGCATCCCGACAGTTCCCGGCGTCTTCAGAAACTGTCCTCAAAAAAGAATCCAGAAGCATAGCAAAGGACTTAAAAGGCAGGGTGGACTCCGAAGCAGAGGGACATCATTATATAAGCCCGCGAAGCGAAAAAGAGCCAAAACCTCTGGCAAAGAGCTTCAGACAGGGAAAGGTAATACGATCAGGAAACAAAGTCACAGTTGCAGTTACGACAGTAGCTCCGCATTACCATCTCTACGAAGAAGGACATGCCATGATAACTCATAAAAGTAAAGACAAAACAAAGGGATTGAGGCAGGTTGGAGAAGTCAGGGGAAAAAAGACTGTGGCAAAATATATGGCGCAGCGTGCAGAACATGCAGAGCTGATCGGACAGGAACTTCTGAAAGAAATCTTGAGGGAGGCAGGGCTTGACACTTAAAGAGATAAAAAAAGCGGTCAATTCCGCTCTGAAGGAAAAATATCCGGACATAAAGATATACGGAGCAGATACGATAGAGGGGTATATGCGCCCTTCATTTTTTGTATATATAACACAGACTTTTTCGGAATCGACTAAAAATGCAGCTCACAAAAACGTAGAAATAGAGATCAATTTTATACAAAGAGCAGCGAATGAAGAGGAAGCAATGAAATTTTTCTCTGAAATGGAAGAATTATTTGGACAAAAAGTGACAGCAGGGAACAGAAACCTGAACACAAATAACATGGAACTGGATTTCCAGGGAGAAAATTTGAATATTCCTGTATGCCGGTTCGATGTAGAATTCTGGGATCAGATTCCGAGAAAAGAAAACTATGACACAATGAAAGAATTAATATTTGCACAGGAGGTAAGGAATTAGGGGTTTACCGGTGATGAATGTCGTATTTGTGGCGGCGGCGAGAAAATCAATTAGGCGATCTGAACGCGGAATAGTGGGAATGATCATAAAGGACGCGGTTGTCCCGGATGGAAATCCGATTACAATCTACAAAGAAAAAGACATACCCGAAACGTTGAGCGCAGAGAATAAAGAACAAATTAAACTGGCAATGAAAGGAAATGATACAACTCCGCGAAAGATAGTTGTATATGTTCTTGCGAAAACAGAAGAAGATTACAGAAAGGCTCTTGAATACTTTGAAATAAAAAAAGTAACATGGCTTTGTTGCCCAACAGTAAAAACAGATGGCCAGGAAGAAGAAATTGTAACATGGGTGAGAGATCAGCGAGAAGGAAATAGAAATAAAATAAAAGCGGTTCTTCCGGACAATACTGCGGACAGTGAAGGAATCGTGAATTATGCTACAAGCGAAGTAACAGTAAAAGGGAAGAAGTACGGCCCAGAAGAGTTTTGTTCCCGGATTGCAGGTCTGCTTGCAGGAACATCGTATAAAATATCATCGACCTACGCAGTTGTCGAAGAGGCGAGTGAGTGTGAAAAGCTGGACAGAGATGCCTTAGATGCTGCGGTAGATGCAGGGAAGCTTGTGCTTTTCTATGATGGGGAAAAAGTGAAAGTAGCCAGGGGAGTTAATTCTCTGACAACGGTTTCAAAAGGAAAAGCAGATCCATGGAAAAAAATACGTGTTGTAGAAACTATGGATATGATGCATGACGACCTGGTCCTGCTTGCAGAAGACAACTATGTTGGAAAATACCCAAATACATATAGCAATAAATGCTTGTTGATTTCTGCAATTGATTCATACATGAAAGAATTAGAAAGAAACGGTCTTATACAGGACTATGCAGTCGAACTTGATGTAGAGAAAATCAAAGAGTACATCATTGAAAACAAAGGCGTAACCAGAGACGAAGCGGAAGCAATGTCAGATGAAGAAATAAAAAAACAGTACACCGATGAAAAAGTGTTCATGAAGGCATCCGTAACTATCGTTGATGTCATGGAAGATATTAATCTGGAAATTGCTGTTTAAGGAGGAACCACAAGGAATAATTACACACCAGATCGTGTTATTAATGGAACGTTTGGAGAGTGCTGGATTGATAATGATTATATGGCGGAAGCAACGGCGCTCCAGGCAAAGATGAAACTTGATACAAGCGAAGTAAAAAGAACAGGGACATTGGAGAAAGGATACAAAATAACTGGAATCAGTGGATCTGGTACACTGAAATTAAATAAGGTTACATCCTATTTCTTGAAAAAAGTGTCTGAAAACCTGAAAAAAGGTAAAGCCACGAGGATGACAATTATCACGAATTTAGAGGATCCGGAAGCGTTTGGGGCAGAAAGGATTCGACTGGATGACTGCGTGATCACGGAATTGACAATTGCAGACTGGGAAGCCGGAAAACTGCTGGAGGAATCAATCCCATTTAATTTCAGTGGTTTTGAAGTCCTTGATACAATTGATGCATAAAGGAGAAAAAACATGAACTTAATTGACAAACTGCTTTGCGTAGACAAGGCGAAAGCGGAAGAAAAAGAAACAAAACAAATTAAATCAAAGAAGCTGGAAAGGTTAGTGGGAGAGGACGCAGAAATAACAATTAGAGAACTGTCCGGAAAACGTTATAACAGTCTGCAGGCAATGCTGTATGACAAGAATGGAAACAGGGATATGGCAGCTGTTTATGATTTTAATCTGATGTGCTGCGTGTATGGAATTGTAGAACCAGACCTGAAAAATGAGAAACTCATGGAACACTTTGGCGCTTCGACACCGAAGGATTTGGCAGCGGCTTTATTTGGAGTAGAATCGGGGTCTATTGCAAGCGAAATTGTTAAACTTTCCGGACTTGGAGAAGATGCTGAGGAAGAAGTAAAAAACTCATAAAGGTGGACGGCGAAGCAAGCGTGGCTTATGCACTGTTCCGCCTAAAGAAATGGAAACCATCGGAATATTACGATATGGGCGCAGGTGAACGTTTGATCACTCGCGCCTTTTTAAAACAAGAATTGCAGGACATAAAAGAGGAGATGAGAGACAAGGGCAGGTAAGACAGTTGCAGCAGTTGTAAAGCTGATTGACGATTTCAGCAATCCGTCGAGAGAAGTAGCGGCACAGGCGCGCGACCTAGAAAAACGATTTAATAGTGTTGCGGGCGTATTTTCTCACGCAGGAGAAGCATTTACTGCTGCAGGAGAAACATTGACCAAGTCGGTCACTGCACCATTGGTAGCGGTTGGAACTGCGGCGATTAAATTTTCCTCTGATTCACAGGATGCTTTCCAACAGTTCGCGGCGGCAACAGGAACCGCATCGAATGAAATGGGAAAATATAAAGATATGATCAATGATGTTTACAAGGACAATTTCGGAGAATCTATCAATGATGTGGCAGAAGCCATGGCGACTGTTAATCAGAACATGTCTTACTTGGACGACTCAGCTCTTCAGAGATGTACGGAGTATGCTTACACTCTATCGGATACATTTGGAGTAGACGTGGCAGAAAGTACAAGGGCGGCTGATTCACTCATAAAGAACTACGGTGTATCGGCAAGAGAGGCATTTAACCTTATGACACAGGGAATGCAGTCGGGTCTTAATTTTTCGGATGAACTTTTTGATAATATTGACGAATACTCCGTACAGTTCAAGAAGCTGGGACTGGACGCAGAGGATATGTTTTCTGTATTTGCAAACGGTGCACAGAATGGAGCTTTCAATTTGGACAAGATTGGAGATGCCGTAAAAGAATTCTCAATCAGGGCGATAGATGGATCAGACACAACGAAACAGGGATTCGAGGCCCTTGGAATGAATGCAGATGAAATGGCACAGAAGTTTGGGGCCGGAGGGAAAACTGCAAAAGAAGCATTCAATGAAGTAATAGAAGGACTTGCTTCTATGGACGATCCGGTAGCACAGAGTGCAGCCGGAGTAAACCTATTCGGAACCATGTGGGAAGATTTGGGACCTCAGGTTATAACATCTATGTCAACGGCGAGTGATGCTATAGATAAAAGTAGAGAATCTGTCGAAGGACTGGTAAATGTAAAATACGACACTTTATCAGGAGCTTTAGGAGGACTCTGGAGAACCATACAGGTGGATGTACTGCAACCAATTGGAAATCAATTAATTCCGTATGTTACGAAAGGAATCAGTGTTATACAGAAATTTACGGACAAATGGAATAAACTGGGACCGGCCACTCAGAAAACAGTCGTGAAATTCGCGGCAGTGGCAACGTCAGTAGGGCCTGTTTTAATGGGGTTTGGAAAAATTTCTACCGGAATAAGCACGGTAATCTCGAATTTTGGAAAAGTAGGCGGTGCAATCACGAGACTGACAGGTGCTTCGGGATTCTCGGGAATTGCAAAGATTATGACCGGTCCATTTGGAATTGCGGCAGCGGCAGTAGCAGCAGCAGCAATTCTGATTTATAAAAACTGGGACAGAATTGCACCGATTTTACAGAAGATCGGACAAAGATTTGCGGATTTCTGGAAAACAGTACAGCCACAGTTGGAACCGTTTATTAATCTTGTAAAAGAAGTAGCGTCTTACTTGAAAGAGACGTTGGAACCTGCTTTCAAAATAGTGTGGAAAGCAGCAGGAGATTATGTTGTTAAATTCTTTGATGATGTAAGTGTCATAATCGATGGAGTGCTTGGAGTGTTCGAGGGAGTTATCACATTCCTGACAGGCGTGTTCCAGGGAAACTGGGAAAAAGCATGGAATGGAATCGTTCAGGCGGTAGGTAGCATTTTCGGAACCTTGGAATCACTTGTAAAGACACCACTTAACGCGGTAATCAACCTTGTGAATAAAGCAATTGGAGCGATTAATAAAATAAGTGTTGATCTCCCCAGTGCTGTTGGCGGAGGACATATCGGATTCAATATCCCAACGATTCCGACTTTGGCGAAAGGTACTGATTACTGGCAGGGCGGAATCGTGCAGATCAGCGAAAAGGGCGGAGAAATTGTTGATCTTCCATCCGGAAGTAGAGTATATCCGCACGATGAATCTGTGCGGATGGCACGCCAGGATGGAAGGAAGAGCTATTCTATTGCAATTGCAAAACTGGCAGATAGCATCGTGGTGAGAGAAGAGACGGATATTGACAAGATCGCCGAGGTGATTGTAAAGAGGATTGAACAGGCAATTGATAATATGCCGCAGACAGCATAGGAGGAGATATGGAATACTGGTTAAAGAATAAAGACAAATCAATACAACTTCCTATAAGACCGGCATCATTCAACGTGACATTTGAAAATACACATCAGACTGTTAATGTGCAAACAAGAGGGGATGTAACAATACTTGGGAAAAAAGGACTTAAAGCGTATACGATTGAGTCTTTTTTTCCGGCACAGGACTACCCTTTTGCAGACTATGCAAAAGACAGAAATCCTTGGGAGTATGTAAAGGAAATCCTCGGATGGCAGGAAACCCCTATTCAATTCATTATTACAAAAACAAAGATTAATAAAAATGTAATAATAACATCTTTTCAGTTCGGGGAAGACGACGGAACGGGCGATATAACATATTCAATCACTATGAAAGATTATCGTCCGCCAAAATACACGAAACCGTTGAAGGCAGTCCTGGAACCTGTAAAAACGGAGAAAAAGAAGCCGGAAAAGGAGAACAGCCGCTCAGACAATAAACCAAAGAAAAAAATTCATACAGTAAAAGGAAATGACACCCTCAGGAGTATCGCCAAAAAATATTACGGTTCAGGATCCTATGCGAACAAAATCTACAATGCAAACAAGACTGTCATAGAAAAAGCCGCAAAAAAGCATGGACGTGTAAGCAGCGCACATAATGGTGTAAATGGCTGGTATATATATGACGGGACAAAGCTGGTGATACCATGAAAATAATGTGGAATGATGCGAAAATAACCGGTTATGTAACGAGCGTGACTTGGGCTGGGAGTGCTAAACAGGCAGCCAGAACAGTCGTGTTTAGTGTTGCATACAGCCCGAATGATAAGAATGTCAAGACTCTTGGCATAAAATTAGGAGACAAAATTGTATTCTACCCAGGATATCCGGATGATAAAAAAACGAAATTTGTCGGAATTATTACCCAAAGAGAAAGAAAATCTGAAATGGGTGAGCTGCAGTATACAGCAACTGACGGCATGATGCATCTTTTGCGATCTAGCGGTACATACCGTTTTGCAAACAAAACCCCTGAAAAAATCGCACAGATGGTCTGCAGAGACGTAAAAGTAAAGACCGGATCCGTTGCAAAAACTAAGATGCCTATTGCGAAAATATTCTTTCAGGAACGCCCGTATTATGAAATTATCATGGCTGCATACACAAAAGCATACCGAAAGAACAAGAAAAAATACATCGCACAAATGAACGGAGATAAGCTAGAGGTCATACAGAAAGGGAAAGTTATCCCCAATTTCCACATACGGCAGGGGGAAAGAATTACAGAGTCCTCATATACAGAAGATTTAGACAGCATGGTAAATCGTGTATATATCTATGACTCAAACAATAATAAAATTGGAAGTGTGAGTAACTCAAACTGGATAAAGAAATACGGCATATTTCAAAACGCGATATCCGTAGATAGTGGAAACGGGAAAACAGAAGCTAAGGCAGAACTGCAAGGCATAAATAAAACCGCAAATTTGACTATGATTGGGGACTACAGATGTATTTCTGGATTAGGTGTGATTATAGAGGACTCCAGGACTGGACTGAAGGGAAAATTTTGGATAGAAAATGACAGCCATGAATGGAACGGTGGAGTTTATACGACAACTTTGGAACTTGCGTTCAAAAACGTGATGGATATTCAGGAGGAAGACGAGGAACAGATTGCGAATTCTGCAGGCGGCAGCAGTACAACGACCAGCAATGCACTGGATGATGTACTGAATCAGGCACGAGCATGGATTGGAATATCAGGAAGCACAAATGAAGCCACACAATACTACGGGTACAATGGAGTTGCATGGTGCTGCATCTTTCAATGGTCAATCTTCAATAAATCTGGACATGGAGACCTGTTTATGGGTGGGGGAAAGACTGCAAGCTGTTCTGAGGTGACACAATGGTACCAGGCAAGGGGAAAATTTGGAACAACGCCAAAAACTGGCGCACTGGTAGTGTACGGACCGGGTGGAGGAAGCCATATAGGCTTGGTGGAAAGTGTTTCCGGATCGGGAATCAACGATTATGTGTCCATTGAGGGAAATACAAGCGGTGCAACAGGCGGACTTGCAGCGCGAAAGCAGTATGGAAACCGAAGAAGTGACGTATACGGATTTTGTTACATTGACTATCCTGTTACAACAATATCAGTTGGAAGCGGTGCGACTATATCTGGTGCGTCCAAACCGGTACCAACGGGACTGCAACAATCCGGCATATGTCCATGGGATTATACGATTTATCCATATTGGTATAGCCGATGGAATGGTGATTCTATGCAAAGAAGGGTTGCAGATATATGGAATGCGAAAGGACGAGCAAGCGATCATGGCATAGCGACTATAGATGGTTATTATCTTGTTGCTGTGGGATCATACTTTGGCTCTTGTGGCGACCTTATAAGTTTTACACTGGAAGGTGGGATAAAACTGAATTGCCTTGTTGCGGATGAAAAGAATGCAGGAGACAGCAGCGGCAGTGTTTATGGACATTGGCAGGACTACCCTGCTTCTGGATGGTCGATCATAGAATGGGAGAGCATGGGCGGAAGCGATTACTCAAACTCGGGAGCGCTGTTAAATGTAAGTCAGTGGCAGGGAAAGAAAGTAACTGCAGCTATTAATGGAGGAAGATATCAAGGCCTATAAATACATATGAACGGTTCGTAGAGCAAATGAGAAAAGCTGGAAGATTCTATAACCCTCCGATACCTCAGCTTGGAGTTATGATGGAGTCGGGAAAGGTCAGAATAGACACGATGACCTTAAAGAAAGAAGATTATCTAATAGATTGCAATTTGCGCTTGGACCCGAACAAAAAAATATTCCTGCATGCTTCAAAACCTGAATCGGCAGAATATATGACAGACTCCGACCATAATGTCACTATGGAAGAATATAGAAAAAACATCTTAAAAGAAGGAGATATCGTTCTTCTCTTGAAACTACATAAACATGAGAAATACATTTTAATTGCAAAGGTGGTGGAAGCAGAATGATGTCTCCTTTTGAAGAAACTGAAGAAGAAACTCAGGAAGAAAATTTATATATTCCCCGGGAATATGGAATTAATTTTGAGACAGGGCAACTTTCCGGAAAGATGGTCGAAGGATACGATGCGCTTCTTGTGTGGGCGTGGTTGGCGTTAAGAACACCACGCTATCGGTATTATATCTATTCAGAAAACTATGGACAGGAATATGAGAATCTTGTAGGAAAGAGTTATTCTGAAGAACTGACAGATTCCGAACTGGAAAGGATGACGGAAGAATGTCTGACAGAAAATCCGTATATAACCGGAATTGAGAATTTTTCATGCGTAAAACAGGAAGAAAAGATTACGCTGACGTTCAGACTCATAACAGAACTCGGAGATGGGGAGGTGAACACAGATGTTTGAAGAAATGACTTATGAAACAATAATGCGCTCAATGATGGAAGATATGCCGGATGATATCGACACATCGGAAGGCAGCCTGATATTTAATGCATGTGCAAAACAGGCGGTAAGACTTGAGGAAGCTTATTTGATACTTTCAGGAATTGAGAAAAACATGTACGCGGACACTGCGGATCTGGAACACCTTATCAGGAATGGAAATGACAGGGGATGCTACATCAATCAGGCGACATATTCAGAAATTACCGCTCAATTTAACTGTGAAGTGCCGCTGGGGTCGAGGTGGAACCTTGATGAATATAACTACACTGTTTTTAACGTAATAAATGATGCGGAACATATATACAGACTTGGATGCGACGAACCAGGAGCAGAACCAAACCATATTACAGGAGAACTTGACCCTATTGAATACGTAGAGAATTTCGAGTGGGGTAGAAGTATCAAGTGTATTCTGGAAGGCACTGATCAGGAAGAAACAGAAAGCTATCGTGCAAGATTGCTGGCAACTTATAATTACCGAGGGTTCGCCGGAAACCGAGAATATTATAAAAGCCGCGTTAAAGAGCTGAGAGGTGTCTATGGATGCAAGTTGGAACGGGTTAAAACGCCATCTGACAGAATTGCGATAACCATCATTGGACAGGACTATAGAACACCATCACAAGATGTTATTACTGCAACACAAACGGCAGTGGACCCGGTTGTAAACAGTGGAGAAGGAGAAGGGTTCGCACCCATCGGACACCGAGTATCTGTTACTGGAGTAAAAGAAACAACCGTAAATATCACAACGACTATAACATGCGAATCCGGATACACTACAGAAGCTTTAATGAGCTATATTAATCAGGCTGTTGATGAATATCTGCTTAGTCTTCGAAAAGAATGGGAAGAAAACGACACGATTATTGTACGCATTTTGCAGATAGAAGCTGCGATTGTAAAAATTAAAGGAATAATAGATGTCACAGGAACACTGATCAATGGGACAGATGACAATCTACAGATAACAGATAAATCAGTCCCGGTAAAAGGGGAGATTACATGCACATAAAAGTGGAATATCCGGAAGCTGTAATAAATATCCGGGAAATAAAAGCGTGCATCGACGCAGGAGACACGATTGGCGAAATTCTTGAAAGACATTTGGAAGAAATAGATCAGGATATCACAATTAAGACATCTGCAGAGTCAGGCATACAGCACAGAGAAAAGATCCTTGGAATCCAGCCTCTTGATACGGCGAGTCTGGAAGACCGGAGACTGGAAGTCCTTTTGAGGTGGTGGTCCAGCCCTGTATACACAGAAACAACGCTGCGCCAGAAACTGGACGCAGTACTCGGAAGAGAAAACTATATACTTGACATTGAACTGGATAAAAAACAGGTATCATGCCAGGTTGAGGTGACGAGAAAGTATATGATTAAGGGAGTAGAAGATCTGTTTGAACAGATGGTTCCGCTCGATTATTTACTAGAAATAATTCTTAGATACAATCAATACAAAAAATATAAACCTTATACATATAAGCAACTAAAAGATAAGACATATTACCAGCTGCGGAACGAGGAGGTAACATTTGCAGAAAACAACTAATTATGGATTCCCAAAACCAGAGGATGATGATTTCTTCAACGTGAAAGATTTCGCAGACATGATTGACAAGGTCGATGAAACTCTTGCAAAAGTAGAAAATGCTGGAGGAATTTATGTCGGAGGGACAAATCTTTCGGCGGAAGCTACGATTAACGATGAAGAAGCAGAATACCCTGTTCTGAGCAAAAATGCAAACTCTATATCAGAAATAACGTTGTTCTCAAAAAGTCTTGCACTGAAAATAGGAACATATTCAGTTATGATTCGTATGAAGGTTTCGGATATATCGAAAACGGATTCTGTTATATCTGTAAAAATCAGAAAAGGATCATCTGTCGGAGAGATCATTAAAGAAATCCGCATTTCACCAAACATGTTTGATGCAAACAATAAATATAAGATTTTGGGAACTATTGTAGATTTCGGAGAAGTAAAAAAAGGTACGAAAATGTACATTGAAGCGTCGATCATGAAGACGACAATAATGGAAACAGTAACAATTGACTATATGCTCGTGAACCCGGCTTACACGTCAGTATCAGCAGTATAGGAGAAGAATAAGGATCATAACAGCTGAATCTTTGAAACGAATCAAAGAAAAAGTAAAAAAAGTAATGATGAGCAGAACAGCAGAACAAATGGGAGGATCGCTGAAGAAATATGCAGCGCAGGAATATGATTTTGATTTCATGCCGCAGAATGGAAAACAGGTTTCAGATGAGCACATTCAAAAGATCATCGATCCACTTCTGGAAATCAATGATTTCCTGCAAGATAACAGTCTGAGAAAAGAAAGAACTGCTCTTGAAATGACTTTGGAAAGAGCGGAAAATTTCGCAGACAAAATGCTGAACATACAGAAAGATGCAAAGGTATCGGGGTGTAGGGGGAATTGCACAGGTCTATGCGAACTGGCCTGTGCATCTGCCTGTATGGGGTGCGCTTCGTGCTCTGGAAACTGTAGCACTACATGTGGAAAACAGTGCTCAGATGGCTGTTCAGGCGGCTGTTCGAGTGGCTGCACACATACATGCGGTGCAGGATGCACTACATCAATAAAAGCTTAAAAGGAGGAAAACGAAAGGGCTTGTACATCTAGTTGCGGAACTCAGTGCGCGACAAGTTGCCAGAACACAACGAAAGGAAATTGCGGAAGCTCATGCGGAACCGCATGCTCGACTAGTTGCAAAACTGGATGCAGTGGAAATTGCGACAGGCAATGCAATAGAGCATGCGAGGATGAATGTACGGGTTGCCAGGCGACATGCGCAGATGATTGCGAAGCTGGCTGCAAAACGGATTGTTTCCAGACCTGCACAACAAACTGCGCACAGACTTGCGCGGACTGCACAAACGGATGCGGAGGCAACTGTTCTGCGACATGCGCAGATGACTGTTCGGGCAGCTGCAAAAATAGTTGCACTGGATGTGGTTATAGTTGTTCATACGATTGCTCAGGATGCTCCGGAACATGTTCGGGGTACTGTACTGGATGCGACAACAGATGCACAGCATCATGTTCGACATCATGCACCGGATGCTCTGGTTGCAGTTCGTGCGGAAGTTCATGCGGATCCGAATGCACATCTTCATGCATGGGAGGATGCGCAGAATCGTGCTCAAATAGCTGTTCTACGATTTGCGGAGGATGCAGTACTTCATGCTCGTCAAATTGTTCTACTAATTGCGGAAATACATGCAAAGATACATGCTATGGGCAAGTTTCATCTACAGTAAAATGACCGACTTGGTCATTTTTGAAAAACAGGAGGAAGAAAAATGAAGTTAGTTTTAAAAAATAAACAGGAAATAGAAATAGCAGGAATGAACAATTCATTCTCGTTTGAAAAATTTAAAGATGGAAAAGGAAATGAATTAAATTACAACAGCCTTATCACCATGTATGTGGGAGAAAATGAAACTTTTGAATCAGTCAAGAAAAAATTATCAGACGGAAACGACTCGGAATTCACATTAAGCGTTGGGAAAACAAAAAGGGACTTCCCGGGATGGAAAGTGGACGTGATCACAGAGGATCTGTCAGACAGAGGAAGCGTGATCACAATAAAACTTGGAGCAATCTAAAGAAGGGAGAAACTATGAGAAAGATAATTGTAGAAATCGAAAGAGAAAAAGCAGAATACATTGAAAGATTAAACTTTGAACTGGGATTTGCAAAAGATGTTATCCAGAGAATTATTGAATCACATCCGAACGATCCGGATATTATTAATTCTGATGCATTCAAAGCATATCAAAAAAAAGGAGCAGAACTGGAAGCGGAGTACAAACTGGCAGTTCAGGAAATCGAAAAGTTGTATATACCAGAAACAATAAAGAAGCATAAATATAATTGGATGCTTCCGAACAATTCGACAAAACTTGAAATTAGCATAATGTGCAATTGCGAAATCGAAGGTGTTGAAAATGAAAAGAACTGAACAGTACACGGAACAATTAAGTAGATTATATCCGGAACTTCATCAGGCAGATGAAAAAGAAAGAATCTTAACACAAACAGTCACCTTCCAGGTGACGGATGACTGCAATCTGGCGTGTACATATTGCTACCAGATCAAAAAAGGAAAACGCAAAATGAGCCTTGAAACGGCTGAGAAAATGATAGATCTGTTGCTAACCGGAGAAAAAGGGATGAAAGAATATATCAATCCTCGCAAATCCCCAGGATTGATTATTGACTTCATTGGCGGTGAACCATTGCTAGAAGCAAAATTAATAGATCAGATATGCTCATATGCAATTGACAGAATGATAGAACTTAATCACCCGTGGCTTGATAAAACGATGTTTTCTATATGCTCAAACGGAACACTATATCATGATCCGGAAGTCGGAAGAGTGCTAAACAAATGGAAAAACAGATTGTCTTTCTCAGTTACAGTTGATGGAAACAAAGAATTACACGATTCTTGCCGCATATTCCCGGATGGAAGTCCATCATATAACCTTGCAGTATCTGCTGCAAAAGATTGGATGAATAAAGGAAATTACATGGGTTCAAAGATCACTATTGCGCCGGCCAATGTCATGCATACATACGATGCGATTGTCCATATGTTTGAACTGGGATATTGCGAAATAAATGCGAACTGCGTATACGAGGATGGATGGAAACCAATTCACGCCACTGTACTATATAACGAAATGAAGCGTCTCGCGGATTACATTCTGGAAAATAATATGGATTTCGAAAATGATTATTATTGTTCGCTGTTTGAAGAGGAGTTCTTCCATCCAAAACAGGAGGATGATCTGGAGAACTGGTGTGGAGGAAACGGAGTGATGCTGGCCGTGGATCCGGCAGGCATTATATATCCGTGTTTGCGCTACATGGAAAGCTCTCTGGGAAATCAACAGGAACCTTATTCGATCGGAGATGTAGATTCCGGAATCTGCCAGACGGAATGCGACAGATGCCGCGTAGAATGCTTGAAGAAAATTGACAGGAGAACACAGAGCACAGACGAGTGCTTTAACTGTCCTATCGCAGAGGGCTGCAGCTGGTGCACTGCATACAATTACCAGATTTTCGGCACACCGGACGCCAGGGCAACATATATTTGCATTATGCACAAAGCAAGAGCACTGGCAAACGCTTACTTCTGGAATAGATATTACAAAAAAAATAAAATCAATAAAAGAATGAAACTATACATCCCGAAAGAATGGGCATTGGAGATTATCACGGAAAAAGAATGGAATTTGCTAAAGAGGGAGGCAGAAGAGGGATAACATCATAACAGCAACATTTAACGATTACACATATGCGAGAACAACATCCCTCTGGCAGTATGACTATGGCCAGATACTGCAGATAGAAGGAATTACTCTTCCTGCAACATTTGAAGTCCACTTTTCTGATCAGGACCGGGAAGGAGAATCTCTGATTCAGATCGGAGCCGTAAAAGACAAAACTGCACAGGTACAGATCCCTGACAGCTTTCTCAGGAAGGTCGCAGGAGACAATTACAGTATCTATGCATTCATCTATCTTACAGATACTGAATCTGGAGAAACAAAATACAAAATCACAATCCCGGTCCGGGCAAGACCAAAGCCAAACACAGATCTTGTAGATACACTGGAGGAAAAGAAATTATTCCGGGAGGCGATCGAAGAAGTAAACAATGCTGCTGATCGGGCAGAGAAAGCCAGCCAGGAAGCAAAAGATTCTGTAGAAGAGGTTTCAGAGAAAAGCGAACAGGCAAAGAAAGAGATAGACGATTATGTGAAAGAAAAACATGAAAATCTGAAAGGTGATACAGGAAATGTTTTCTTTGCAGCTTTTAAAGTTGCCAAGGGTCGTTTAAAAATGTATTCAGATCCAACTATTGATAAAGTAAATTTTAAACGAATCGGATCACGTTTGAAATACCGGCTGAAAGTTTGAGGAGGTACCGGATGTCAAATACAGTAAATAATTATACAGAAACAGATTTAGGAAATATCTCCTTAAACCCACGAGGAGAATATGATAACTCAGCTGCGTATGAATATCTTGATACAGTTTCATATCGGGGCGGCTCATATTTCTGCCTGGCAGAACTGGAGACAACGATCACCGGAATTGCTCCTGATGCGGGACGCGATTCAGAACATTGGCAGATGATAGCTGCACCCGGAGATATGACACCGGAATACACTGCTGCATATAACAATGTGATCAATAAAGCCGTACAGGTAGAAACATCCAGAGCAGCAGTAGAGCTGGCACAGCAGGAAATAGAAGCAGTCCAGACAGATGTACAACAGTTACATTCCGATACAGTCCGGGCGGCGCAGGAAGCGAGAAATAGCAAAAATAGCGCTGCGAATTCTGCTCAGAGCGCCGAACAGTCCAGAAAGACAGTATCTGAATCTGAGCAGAATATTAATGGGCAGATTGCCGGTTTTGACAGTAGAGTGTCCGAAGCGGTTGAACAGTCGAAAGAAGAGATTAATACTACAAAACAACAGGCAATAAATACAATCACCAATCAGCAAACTACATCGGTCAATACCGTAAAGACTGAGGGAGAAAAGATCATAACCAGAGTGGGGAATGATGCTAAAACCGTTGCGGATGATAGAGCGACTGTAGAAGAAGCCACCCAAACTGTTTTGAATAATGCTCGGGAAGTAGCACAAAACACTCAGACTGTTGCCAGTAATACGGAAAATGCTGCAGCATCAGCTGAAGGTGCAAAGACTTCTGCCGACAATGCGGCCCAATCTGCAAAAAGTGTAGAGGATGCATCAAAGCAGATCGAACAGAATAAAAAGGATGTTGCTTCACTGAAGGAAGATTTATTAAGCAAAATTACAAAGTTCTATGCATCGAATCAGGGTGAAACTCATGTTACTGATTCCGACAATGGCAAGATTCAAGATATGATGATATGTGGGAAGTTTTCACAGGATGGAACGCCAACGCCAGAGAATCCAGTTGAGATTAAGAGCGTGGTGAATCCGACTGTTAAAGTAACAAATGAAGATGGATTAAAGGTTCAATCTGTTACGCTTAACAATATTACCCTCAACGCAATCCCTGTAAATTCAGGTGGCAACGTCACAATCGGTGAACAACAGTATGTTAGTGATTATGTGGATGTTGAGAAAGGAAAATTGTATCGAAAAGTAAAGCGATTAAACTTGAAAGATGTTAAAGATGTAAGTGTATCACATGGTCTCCACTCAAACGGAAATGGTTATTTAGCACTCAGTGTTAATGATGCAAGTAAAGAGCATCGTCCTATATCGAACCGGTATAAAAGTTCGACGTGGACTGATAAAAGCGGATATGTGTACATTCCTAACAATAACAGCATTATTTTTGTTAATGATAGATTTACGGATAGGCAAACAGCAATTAAATTAGTTCAAGATACATATGTAATTTATGCATTAACTTCACAAACTGAAGAAGAATTATCGCTTGAACAAATCAAATCTCTAAAATCACTATCCACATATTATCCGACTACAAACATCAGCGTCAATTCAGAACAGCTTGACGGATATACAGTATTCAACTATCCGATTAGCATGACTAATGGTTGGAACTATGTGAAGCAACAGTTAAACGACAACCGAGATTACATCTATGATATGGACTTACAATCAGCAGAAGCCTATGTAAACAGCGAATATACGGTGGCATTAACAGAATTGGAGGTATGATTATGTTATATAGAACATTACTGAAACTTAAAAAAAGAAACGGACTGACAGATGATTTAAAGAATAAGATTGATATTTTCTTTGCAACTGGCAGGATTACAGAGGAACAGTATAATGAGTTGATGGATATTAATAAGGAAGAAGAACCGAAAGCGGAAACTAATTAACTAAAGAGGGCAAAAGTGGATTTGATCTTGCTACTGTCAGCAGCCGTTCTAAAGTAGTAAACGTTAACCGTATGAGGCTTCATATGCTTGCCTACAACTTATTCAATTGGTTCAGACGGCTGGTACTGCCAGCCAATATGCGAAGACAACAGGTGGATACCATTCGTTTAAAACTGATAAAGATTGATGCAAGGGCAATCCGTTCAGCAAAATCTACCATATTCAAACTGTGCAGTAGTAGCCCTTATGAAAAGGAGTTCTACAGGACGCTGGAGAATATCCGGCAGTTGTCCGTACAGTTAGAATAGAAACTATTAACGTACCTTGACAGTTCCAAAGTAACTTAATCAAACTTCGCAGGGACAGTTTGTCCATTTTTGTGGATAATTCGATTGAATTCAAGGGAACTGTTTCAAGGCCTTGCAGCATTGAGCATTTCTATATACTCATGAATAATTCAGGTTAATTTACCTTTGATGGGATTATTGCGCTGATGCACATCAATCCCATCAAAAGGGAGCTGATTATTTATTAACGACTTTAAATTGGTTACGACGATGTTTTTTTTCAAGTCCTGCTTGGATAATATCGGAATGTTCATGAACGAATTCGGTAATATATTCTATACCGATATTATCATTATAATTTTTTAATCCGCCTTGTACAGTGTAAATTTCGTGCAAAGTGGCAGCAGCTCCAGTAACTTTATGCCCCTTTTCATTGATATATGAAAAATCAGGATTTTTCTTTACTTTTTTATGCATATAAAAATTCTCCTTTCAGAAAAGATGAAGTAAAATTATTTATATTTTTTTAAAATTTGACAAACATATGCGGGAGAAATGCCGAGTTCATAAGCAATATCCTTTTGTTTCATCCCAGAATTATACATTTCAAGTATATCATCGAGGTAATCCAATTTTTTCCTTTTTGGGGGAACAGAAGAAAATTTTGAGGATTGCCGTCCAGTACTGTATGAATTAAACTGGAATGTAGCAACGCCTTCTTTTGTTTGCTTACGAATAGAAACGTTCCCATTTTTTATATGAATTTCTGCATCTGTTGAAGATATTAGGTCGGAAATTCTCATATCGGAAATGTCCGTTGGAAGATTTAACAAATTAAAATTCTTGGCCATTTAAATCACCCTCTTTCAAATTTTTTAAATTTACTAAATTTGATTATAACATAAGAAAGAAGAATGTCAAGAAGAATGGAGGAAAGATAATAAAATAATGAGAAGAATCAGAGCGGAGCCGAGAGGTTCCTTTTATTTTACCTAAAATTGCGCCGGCGCAATTGCCAGAAAGGAAAAGAGATGGAAACAATCATTTCAGCCTGCATCAGTGCGGCGGTTACATTAATTGTATGTGTGATCAGCAATAATGCACAGCAGGAAAAGACACGAACTCTTATGGAGTACAAGCTGGAAGAGCTGACTAAAAGAGTAAATGAACACAATAACCTTATCAAAAGAACTTATGCTCTGGAAGAAAAAATGAGTGTACATGAGGAACAGATTAAGGTTGCGAATCATAGAATAGAAGACCTGGAAAGAAAAGGAGAATGATTATGGAACAGATCACAAACTATGTAAAACCGGAACTCATCGTAGTAGCTATTGCCTTATATTTCGTAGGAATGGCA